>Ga0207421_10001269_pt1 | contig 32760 bp, 25 predicted proteins | sample SodLakKL_010_SED_4_FD_187542 | JGI IMG/M metagenome (GOLD analysis project Ga0207421, IMG submission 187542) | Alkaline sediment microbial communities from Lake Tanatar, Kulunda Steppe, Russia - 8KL_010_SED (SPAdes) (version 2) | ecosystem: Environmental > Aquatic > Non-marine Saline and...
CCAGGCTTCTGGCAATAATGGTTCAGAACCTGGTCGATAACGCCTGGAAGTTCTCATCCCGACAAAAAAAGATCATCCTGGAAACAGGAGTGGAGTGGATTAATGAGGATCAGGTCATTTTTATCAGGGATTTTGGCGTGGGCTTCAATATGAAGTATTACAACAAGATGTTTACGGCATTCCAGCGGCTCCATTCCGAGGAAGAGTTTTCAGGTACCGGAATAGGGTTGGCAACCGTACAGCGTATCGTTCATCGACACTCCGGCCGGATTTGGGCTGAATCGGAACAGGGGAACGGAGCGGTATTCTATTTTACATTGGCGGCCAGGAATGATGAACCGGTAAAGGATAGGCCGGAAAACGGGCGTGAAACGAGTTCGGGTCAGGTTAGCAAAACCATTAGCCGGCAGGAAGAGCGGTAGTCGGTCATTCAGGAGACCGATAGCTCCTTTCCTGAATCTCTGTTTATCAGGTTGTAAATTTCAGCAAAAATGGTAATAATAGATCATATTAATTATTTCTCATCAAAACAAACTTTCCGGTATATCAGGACGGCAAGGGGGTAGCGCAGATCATGGAGATATCAAAAAGGTATATTTTACTGGTAGATGATAACAGAGATGATGTGGAACTGACGATTCTGGCATTGGAGCAGAATCAGATTGACAACGAAGTAAAAGTGGCCCGGAATGGGGAAGAGGCATTGGCAATTTTATTCCCCAAAAATGGCAACGTTACCAATCTGCCAGCTGTTATTCTGCTTGACCTGAATATGCCCAAAGTTTCCGGGCTGGAAGTTCTCGGCGAGATCCGGAAGCATGAACGGACACGGCGCCTTCCGGTGGTTATTCTTACATCATCTCTGGAGGAAAGGGATATCATTAATGGCTATAACCTGGGCGCCAACAGCTATATCCGCAAACCGGTTGATTTTGACAATTTTGTACATGCCATTAAACACCTTGGTTTATATTGGCTGGTTTTAAATGAACTGCCGGCCGAAGCCGCTTCTCACCGTTGACGGAACACTCACCCGAACCATGGAGATGGAATATATGTCAAGCTCCCGATCAATTGATGTTTTAATGGTAGAAGACAGCCCTGACGATGCCTACTTGATTGAACTGGAATTGGTTAAGGCCGGTTATGAGGTTCATATAACCAGAGTAGAAACAGCCGAGGCACTGGAAGCATCACTCTGTGAAAAAAAATGGGATGTGTTGATCAGTGATTACAATCTTCCCGGATTTGATGGACTATCGGCATTGCAGATTGTACAGGAGAAGGATGTGGATATCCCTTTTATTCTGGTTTCCGGAACTGTTGGCGAAGAGTTTGCTGTGGAGTCGGTTCTTGCCGGAGCCAATGATTATGTGATGAAGGATAACCTGAAGCGGGTTCCGGTTGCCGTCCAGCGCGAAATCAGTAACAAGATATTACGTGATCAGAAACGGGCGGCAGATGAAAAAATCCGTTCATCGCTCAAAGAGAAAGAGGTGATGCTCAAAGAGATCCATCACAGGGTAAAGAATAATATGGCAGTGATTTCGGCCCTGCTGACCCTTCAGGCCGATTATGTCAATGACAAACGATCCCGCCAGTTGTTCCATGAAAGTGTGGGGCGTATCAAGTCTATGGCACTCGTTCATGAAAAACTGTATCAATCGGAACTAATGGCTAATGTAGTAATGGATGAATACCTCCGTGATCTGGTTGCCACGATTGAAGAGAGTTATCAAAGGGATGATCGCCGTATCAATGTTCAGGTTACCGCCGATAACTCGAGTTTGGATATTACAAAAGCGATTCCCTGTGGTCTCATTGTAAATGAACTGCTCACTAACGCTTTTAAACATGCCTTCACCGGAAAAGAAACCGGTAATATCCATTTGATACTGGAAAACATTGCCCCGGAAAACCGATGCAGGATACAGGTTAAAGACGATGGTATAGGGATACCTCCCGATGTACTTGACAGAAAACGTTCATCGCTCGGATTTACCATTGTGCAGGGCCTTGCACAACAGATTGTTGCCAATATGGAAATTTCAACGGAAAATGGCTCGAATATCACCCTGGAATTTGATTGTGATTAACCGGTACATACCATTGCGCCTTCGAAATCACGCAGGTAAGGCTCCGGCGCTATCTCAGTGATGAAACTCGGATACCAGAATGTCGGAGATGGCATCCCAGGTATTGCAAATATAGTCGGCTGTAGTTCTATTCTCGTCATCATCCGACACACCGGTGTACAGAATGGCCTTCATGCCCACTGCCTTGGCTCCCATTACATCGGTCCGTTGCATGTCGCCAATGTGCCATGATTTTTCAGGTTTCCCTTTTGTCGCGGTGAGTACGCTTTTGTATGCTTTGGGATGAGGTTTGCTCACTTCAAGCTCATCGCTGAATGCAAACGCATCAAAATATCGCAGCAGGCCTTTCATATCAAGATAGCGCTTGAGTACCGATCCCGGTGAAAACTTGGTGTCGGAGATAATCGTGAGCGTGTAGTAGCGGCGGATACTTTCCAGTGCTTCTTCCACCCCGTCAGCCAGATCGGGTGCACCCGGGAAAAAAGACTCCCGGTACACCTCGGCAAGTTCATCCCTTTCGGCCGCACTTGCCGGCACTGCCAGGGCATTCAGCATCCCCCGGACCAGCTCGGCTGTCGTCAGCGTCCGTTGCCGGCCAATCCACTCTTCGTCAAATGCCCGGGTAACAATCTTCCGCGCCTCACGAATCGCATCGTCATCCGGCTCCCGGCCATATCTTCGGGCTACTTCCCGGATTGCTTTGATGCGGGCTTCTTCACGAATGTCACCATTCGTCTCTGCCTTGACAAGCGTGTTCCAGAAGTCCACACTGACCATTTTTGTCATGGTTATTCCTGAGGGTTTACTATCGCTGCTGGTTATTGATGTTGATTGCCGAATATGTTATTACACGACTCCGAACAACGTATCCTGTGGAATAATTCGGTTCCCTTCAAGCCAGTTGATATCCTGGGTGGCGGTGTGGACGAATCTGCAACACCCGCGAATAACCCGTAATCCAGGACTATTTCCAGTTGTCAATGTGCCGTCCGAGTGGTAATTTATGCCGAATGATAAACGGGCAGTAACCGGTCTGATTCAATGGCACAAACATTATTATCCGGCGACGATCTCGACCGCACCTACATGCGGCTCGCCCATCAATTCGTTGAACCGTTTGATCAACTGGACACGCTTGCAATTATTGGTATGCAGACCCGCGGTGTTGACATTGCCCGGCGTATTAACAGCTATATCAAGCATTTTTTTTCGGTGGATCTGCCCCTCGGTGTGCTGGACACAACGTTTTATCGCGATGATTTTCGCACAAAAATGCGCATGCCGTCTGTCCAGGTCACGGACATCCCGTTTGACCTGTTCGGAAAAGATCTGATTTTGGTGGATGATGTGCTCTATACCGGAAGGACGGTCCGGTCGGCCATGGATGCCCTGATGAGTTTCGGCCGGCCCTCCAGCGTCCGGTTTTGCTGCATGGTCGACCGTGGGCACCGCGAACTACCGGTTACGGCTGACTATGTGGGAATGTATGTCCCGACACACCTTGATGAGGAGATCAGAGTGGAAACCATGGAACAGGATGGAAGAAACGCCGTCCTGGTTGTTAAAAAAGAGAAGGAGCCGCGAACGTGACCAACACTGAGGAAGAAGCATACGATTTTCCGCACAGGCATTTGCTTGGATTGAAAGACTATTCTGCGGATGATATTCTTCATGTACTCGATCAGGCCGAAAATTTTCTGGAAATCCTCAATCGCCCCATTCCGAAAATTCCAACACTGCGTGACAAAACCATCGTCAATCTCTTTTATGAGAACAGCACCCGGACGCGTCTCTCATTCGAGATGGCCCAGAAGCGGATGGGAGCAGATGTGGTCAATTTTTCCAGCAGTGCCTCCAGTGTCAGCAAAGGGGAGTCGCTCAAAGATACCATCCGGAATATCGAATCGATGAAAATCGATATGGTGGTCGTCAGGCATCCGAGTCCCGGTGCGGCCCATTTTATTTCACGCTGTGTGGACGCGGCCATACTGAACGCCGGTGACGGCGCGCATGAACACCCCACACAGGCGTTACTGGATCTGTTTTCGATCCGTCAGAAAACCGGCCGGCTTAAGGGCCTTAAAATCGTGATCATCGGGGATATCACACACAGCCGGGTGGTCCGGTCCAACATCATCGGCATGACACGTCTTGGGGTGGAGGTAACCCTGTGCGGACCCCGTACCATGATGCCGTTGTTTGTCGAGGAGCTTGGAGTCACAATCTCGTATGATCTCGAGGCGTGCCTGGAGTGGTGCGATGTGGCCATGGCCCTGCGAATTCAGCTGGAGCGGCAAGAGGGCGGGCTTTTTCCCTCCCAGAGGGAGTATCATGAACGGTTCGGAATTAAAAAACGGCATCTCAAAGCGTTTCCCGATTTTACGATCATGCATCCGGGACCGATCAACCGCGGGGTGGAACTTGAAAGCGAGGTAGCCGACCACCCGCGTTCCATCATCCTGAACCAGGTAACCAACGGGTTGGCGGTACGGATGGCGGCACTGTACCTGTTGTCGGGGGGAATGCGGTCGTAAGGCAGAACCCGGTCGATAGGCGGATTCCGGAGATCATATCCCCTTCCTCAGAAGAAACAGCTGGTATGCGGATTTGCCGAAATGTTTGCCCATCCAGAACCGGAAGAGCAGCAGCCGCAGTTTCAGGCGCATTTTGAGCCGGAACAGAAATCCGACCTCCCGGAACTCATCATCAAACTTGGCAAACAGCCGCCGGGCGCCGCTGCTTTTTTTATCAAAATTCAGGCTGATCTGATGACTTGAAGCGTTGGCCAGTGCGAGGACCTCATCCACATAATCCACTCCGTGGGATTTACTGAGGCGGATGATCAGATCGTATTCCTGGCTGGATTGCAGCTTTGAATCGAAGCCGCCGAGACGGCGCACCACATCTGTCCGGAACAGCATCGAAGTGGTTAATTTGACGGTATAACGCTCCAGCGACTCGCGATAGATATCGCCTTTGTACCGGTTCCATAAAATAACCTCCTCCCCGGAACGCATATCACGAATGTGGCAGCTCACCATGGCAAGGTTTGGGACATCCGAGTCGGAAAACTTCTGAACCTGGCGGATCAGCTTGTCTTCAAGGAACTCGTCATCATCATCCAGAAAATTGACAAAACGGCCTTTGGCCAGCTCAAGCCCCCGGTTCCTGGAGTGACTGCCACCGAGATTCTCCCGGTTGCGAATGTAGCGGATGTTGTCCGCACCGGAAAACTCATCAGTGAGATCGGTATCGGAGTTGTCATCGACGATGATGATATCCGTTTGCACGCCTTTCTGACGCTGGGCCGATGCAACGGCACGGCGCAAAAAATCGGGACGGTTATAAGTGGGGATAATAACAGATACAAGGGGTGCTTCAGTCATGCCGGGTGGTTTGTGCTTTTTTTCTGATGTGTGTTTTATTCTGGATAGAAGTTGGTACGTTGTGATGCATGTTTTGCGAGACTGGCTATCCAGATAAGCAGATAGAGCTGAACGATGACACCGATAGCCGCGTATGCCGCAATGGCAAGTGTGATACTATGATAATGGATTCCGATATAAAGCGCTGTAAAGCGTAATAACATGTAAACCAGGTCAATGATCATCGCTTTACGCTGCCGGTTGAGCAGTGCCGGGATGAACGTCACGGGCGACACCACCATCACCAGAAATACCCAGGGCAGGATCAGGCGGATGATTTCGCCGGAAACACGCCACTCTTCGCCGAGCACAAAAGCGAGCAGTGCCGGACTGACAAACCAGGCGAGGATGCAGGGGGCGATCCCGGCAAGGGCGAGGTACCCGACCGTCTTTTTAAAAAATCGGTAGATGTCTTCCTGTCTGTTGTGTCGTTCAGAAATCTCCCGGCTGAATACCTGCATCAGGGACTGGGCGATCAGACGGATGGGCCCGAAGGTGAGGCGGGTGGCCACCGAATAATAACCGGTTTCGGCCTCACCGAAAAACCGGCTGTATACCAGAATGGCAACATTGTTGGAGGTGGCATTGAAGAGGGCGTGGGGAGCGTTGTAGAACGGGAAACTCCGGTATTTCCAGGCGAGGTGACGGATCCGGCCGTAACTGATTCCGGCCCTGAAGGCCTGCCTGACTTTGGTCACATGCCATAGTGTTGTGATGGCGATCACCATATCACCAATCACTTTACCGGCAATCATGCCCAGTGTTGTAAACTGGAGATACCCGAACCCGACCTGCGCAACCGACATGGAGGAGGCCTGGGATACTTTCGCCGAGGCGATGCTTTTGTAGTTTTTAAAACGGTTCAGATAGTACGATCCACAGCTGAAGACCGAATATCCCAGAATGGATAGCGGAAGCAGATAGAGCCAGTTGATGTATTCCGGAGCATTGAAAAAAAGTGCAATCCGCTCACCCCAGAGCAGAATGATCACAAAGGCAAAAAAAGTGGTCGCGATGGAGATGCCCATCGAAAGATAGAAGAGCTGTTCGGCATCGGTATCACGTTTGGGCAGCAGGATGGCAAACTCGTACTTTGCCGTCATAAACGCGGTGAGTATCACAAAAAGGGAAGTGAAAGCCGCAAAAACCCCGATCTCATCGGGAGTGAAAAGCCTGGTGATGACCGGAAGGAAGAGAAGTGGCAGAATCTGTGCAACAGTAGCACCCGTGAGCATGGTCAGGAAGTGCCGGATAAATGGTGTTGCCTTACGCAAATCGGTGGGTACTCCGCTGATAGTGTGTGTGAGATGACTGTTTCCCTGCCCTGTTTCGGATCCGGCTGCGCTCAATCCGGTACCGGGTCCTGAAAAAAATGATCAGGTGCTCCAAATTACCATAACGCGTTCTGATTGGCAACTGCCGGGATGGTACATCTGCTCAATGCAACAATATTAAATCACAGAATATGAATCAATCGACAATGATTAAACCGAAAAAAACTTTAAGTTCCTGTCAATAAAAATTACTTATCAGCAATTTTATGGCCGGTATTTACGGAATCTTCGCGGATTCTTTTGACAAGGACTTCCCCTACTACAAACGGATGTTTTCAAGCGGATTTGAAAACGTGACCGACAAGCAGGTAACGGTGGGTGACCGGGGTGTGATCGGTCGGTCATCCCTGAATCGATTTCCGGATGACCGCTTTTTTCACAAGGATAGCGGTGACCTTTTTCTGAATGAAGGGGTGTTGTTGAATTATGACCGGAAGGATCTCCCGGACGCCTTTTTCCGGGATTACCGCAGCAAAGGGGATACGTTTTTCAGGGATCTGGCCGGGTCATACTGCGGATTGATCGCCTCCGGTAACGGCCGGAAACTTATCCTGTACAACGATTTCTTAAGCACCCGCCCGGTCTACTACTATCACGATCCCGGTGCGAACATCTTTATGTTCAGCAGCGAGTTGAAGTTTTTCACCCCGGTATTTCGCCAGATGGGCATTCCATTTGAGCCCAATGTGCTCGCCTGGCAGGAGCTCTCGGTGAACGGATATCTGATCGGAAACCATACACTGATCACAGGTGTGGAGAAGTTGCCCCGGAACAGCCTGCTCGTGTGGGATGATGCCGGAGGAGATCTTACCGTTAAAAGTCAGGGCGCAGATCTGGATTCCGGACATGTGTATGACTCAAAAGAGAAGCTTTATGATGATATCTCCTCGCGATTGCTCTGGAATATCCGGGCATCCCGCGAAAAAGACCTCAGTTACGGATACGAACATTTTCAGGTGCTGAGTGGCGGACTTGACTCCCGCCTGAATGTAGCTTTGGCACACCACCTCGGCTACGACCCCGGTCAGACGCTGACATTCACCCAGTCAGGTACCACCGAAGAGTCTTGCGCACGCGCATTCGGCCGGTACCTTGGGTTGAATCACAAAGTGGAACATCTTGATGGGGGCAACTACCTGAAGTCCGATCTGTTTGCTTCTGGCCTTGCAAATGATGGCCTGGTTATGATCCATGGTGCCGCACAGCAGTATTACAATATCCGGAAATCCATGAGAGGCGAATATGGGATGCTGCATAGCGGCCAGATCGGCGGCGCGGTATTCGGCTCCTTTACCCGATGGCGTAAACAACTCTACGAGATGGTCCGCAAACAGGCTTTTTTCCGCGATGATTCTGTTTTTGACCGCTATTTTACCAATCATCCCCGTATAAATAACTACGCCTCGATTCCGAAAAAGGGGTACTCCCTGTATGCCCTGGAGGAACGTATGGTGAATGCCACGTTCAACGGGGACATTGTATGCAGCCATTTTACGGACTCCTATTCCCCATTTTGTGACAGGGAATTAATCAATATGATGTACAGCCAGCCGGTCGAACTGTTGAAAGACCAAAAAATCTATTTTGATTTTCTCAAAGCACGATTCCCGTTTATACTTTCCATTCCGATAGACCGGTCGTTTTTTAAGCCGACTTCGTATTATCGCTATGCTATCGGCAGAGACCTGATGAAAGTTTGGAGGAAACTCAACCGGAAGGAGGATATGAATCCCTATCAATCCTGGTTCCGTGAAAATCCCGGGTTGCGGAAGTGGCTGGATGAGCAGTACCGGGAATACCGGGCTTTGTACGGGGATGTTGCCTGGCTTCAGGATCTGGTGCGGTTTGACAAGTCCAGCGTGCTTGGCTACCTTCAGCCGTTAACGTTGTTTCTGGCATATGACACCCACTTTGGAGAGCGTCGTATGTTCACCGAGCAAACCGAAAAAAAACGAATGGAATGAGGGGATTTCGATGTGTAAGTCATTGTGGCAACGTCGGGACGATATCTGCCGGAAGTTCGTAATCCATAAGGGAAAGAAACGGTTGTTCCTTATATTGTCGGTGAAACCTGATGCATTACAGCTTTAAGATTCGCCGGGAGGCCACGGGAAATTTGTGAATATTGTACATGATGTCTGATAGTAACTTGCCGAATGTAACCATAGCTATTCCTGCGTTCAATGAAGAGGCATTCATTGAAGACACGATAAAAATTTTCCAACAGTCAGCCTATCCGAATATCATTGAAATCCTGATTGCCGACGGCCGGAGCACGGACAGGACCGCAGCAATTGTCCGACGGATTTCTGAGGCGGATCCCCGGGTCAAATTGGTGGATAATCCTGATAAGATTCAGTCTGCCGGCCTCAACAGATTGATAGCGCAGGCAAAAGGCGAGCTTTTTCTGCGGGCGGATGCCCATTGCGAGTATGCCGCTGATTACGTGGAAGCTTCGGTACAGGCACACCATGAATCCGGTGCTTTGAATGTCGGCGGCCCGCAGCGATTTGTAGCCCGGAACAACGTCCAGGCGTATATCGCAAACGCCGTTGATAATATATTCGGCAGCGGCGGAGCCAGATACCGTGACAAGGAGTACACCGGATTTGCCGACACGGTGTTTCTCGGCTGTTATCGTACCGACGTCCTGAAACGACTCAAAGGATATCTGGTCGATAATGTGACCAACGAAGATGCCGAGCTCAATATCCGGCTCGAAAAAGAGCAGCGGAATGCCGTTTATATCAGCCCCGATATCCGGGTTTGGTACTACCCCAGAGGCGATTTCCTCTCCCTGTTCAAACAGTATGTACGGTATGGGAAGGGGCGGTGCCTCACTGTTTTCCGCCACTCTGCAGCCATGTCGTTTCGCGGAAGTACACCCTTCCTGACCATTTTTACACTGCTGATCATTCTGATTACCCTCCTTCTCTCCGGCCACGTTCTCTTTTCTGCCGGATTGGCTGCAGCCATTCTGTTGATCGTCTTCACAACCGTCATACAGACCGTCACGAAAAACAGAAAACGGATCAACTCAGAAATCTGGCGTGGCCCTCCCGGTCAGGCACCGGGCTGGCTGAAACAGGTGTTCGGCACTTTTTTTGTTATTCTGACGATTAATCTGGCCCATTTTCTGGGGTATGGATGGCAAATCCTGCGGTTTCTGGCAGGGAAAAAGAGCTGGTAACCGGTGGCCACTTTTATCATCACGTCAACAGGGACTCATAGTATTTGATGATATCCCCAATGATGATATCGGACCGGAACCGGTCCCGGATACTTTGGCGGATCTCATCCGGCCCGTGAGGAAACTCCCGGGAGAGTATCATTTCAATGCGATCGGCCAGCTGTTCCGGAGCTTCTACATCCACCAGGTACCCGTTCGCGGAAGTCACGATGTCTTCCGGCCCGCCGCTTTTTGTCGATACCACCGGTTTTCCGCAAGCAATGGCCTCCGCCAGTGAGAGGCCAAAACCCTCTTTGCGGCTCGGGAGCACCAGCATATCACATGCCTGGTAGTATGTGGCAATCTCCTCGTGGGTGACCGGGGGATGCAAGATTACCTGCTGCTGCTGTGCAATTTTGGCAATGACCGATTGAGCGTAGGAATCACCCGGATTATTGCCGATGATATGCAGGATGGTGTTCCGGTTTGTGATGTGTTGAAAGGCATCGAGCAGCACATCCACCCCCTTCTCCGGATTGATATTGGCCACGCATAGCAGATGGCGTCTATCCGGTTCCCACCCGAGGGCCGCGAGGGCTTGCTCTCGAGAATCCGGTATCCGGAAAACCGAAAAATCTACGGCATTGTGGATGACATGGGTTTTTTCCCGGAGCTCCGGATAGGTGCTCAGGATGTCGTTTTTGAGGGTATTACCGACGGTGAGAATGTTATCGGCCTGCTGAAGGGATGTGTGGAGCACCTTTCGCAGGGATGCCCGGCCGCGTGTTTTGTACCAGTCGCTTCCGTGGATGGTCAAAACGACGGGGATGTTGCGGCGTTTGATCGCGGGAATCGAGAGTCCGTCCGGATAGAGCCAGTTGACGTGGATGAGATCGTACGAATGGTCGTCCAGGTGTGCGGTTACAGCTGCCGAGAGGTTATGACGGATGAGCTGCGGCAGATGGCGGCGCGGGATGGAGAGGTAGCGCAGCCGGTGAGCTTCATCCTCCTCCAGGAAGGGTTCGTGTGCTGCTCTCCAACGGCTGGTAAACGGAAGGGATCGCACGGTAGGAACCAGCATGTCCGTTTGGATTCTGCGATTCAGCTGAAGGAAAAGGTCCCGCACAAAGGTTCCGTTAGCCGGATACCGGCGGTTTGGATAGAGATGAGAGACGACAGCTGTTTTCATGGAAAAATCGGCGGATTTCCCGGCGTTATCGGTCGGTTGCCGCAGGAAGTTGCGGCGGTGCAGGTCCGGTTTTCGGTAAACGATTCTGTGTGGTTTTCAGATAATACCCATGGGCGAGAATCAGCCCGATCACTGCCCACATATTGGTGCTTACAAAAGCGCCTCCGTAAAACTGGTAGAAAATCACGAATGCCGTTAATGATGCGATCAGGGTTGCGGCGATGATGCGGTCATGCTCCGTACCGGACATCCGGAAGTTTTGTGATGCCTTCTTATAGATAGCAAACATGAATAGCAGAACCAGTCCGAAACCGATGATTCCCAGTTCGGCGAGCACTTCGTAGATGATGTTATGCGGTTCATAGACTCCGATCGACTCTTGCAAATTGAAGTAATTGGTGAAATACTCTGGGAATCCGCGGAAACCGATCCCCATCATCCAGGAATCGAAAAACATGTTGATTGCGGCCATACCCAGCAGGATCCTGATTCGCGATGAGTCATCTTCGGATCCTGCAAATATATTGAGAAGCCGGTCCACGATGTTCAAAGTGAGGTTACGAAGCTCCGGGATGGACATGATGACCACCATGACCAGCAAAAAGGTGATGATCATCATTTTATACTGGCGGTAATAGATGACCAGCATCAGAAGCATGAACGCCGTGGCGATCCAGGCGCTCCTGGAATAGGTTGATGCGAGTCCGGCAAGCAGGCCCAGTGTGGTCAGCAACGCCGGTATGCGCCATTTATAGCGGAGTTCGGAGAGAAAGATGGAAGTAGTAACCGCTATCGGGACAAAAAAGAGGGTGGCAAAAACATTGGGATCCCTGATGGTGATGGCTCCCCGGCCGATGATTCTGGTACCACCGGCCTGGATATTCAGCGCGGCAGTAAGCGGGTCAAGCAGTGCCGATCGGATGGAAAGGACTCCCAAAATAAAAGCAAGGACGGTCATCAGTCCGAATATCCAGAAAAAATGGACACGATCTTTAAGAATATTGATGATCAGATAGAGCATGAACACCAGAAAGATCATTCGGGTGAATGTAAGCAGCGCATCGCCACGGTTGGGGCTGTACATAATGGAGAAGCTGATCAGGGTAAATAGCAGGAGCAGCTCCAGTTCGACACCCAGGGTCCGGAACCGGTTTGTGTCACAGATCAGGTAATTCAGAAAAAAGGCGGTGATCGTAAGCAGCAGGAATATCTGGAAAAGGGTCAGCGGTATGGTCCCTTCCGGAATGACCGATGCCACGTCACCCAGATAGGTGGCGGCAAACATGGGAATAAGCAGCAGTACCGGCTTGAGCAGTGACTGAAAGAGGTAATAGCCGATGGCCGGAAGGATTACCAGCAGCGGAACGGCATAGATGAACCCCAGTACCCAGACTACCCCGAAGGCCGCCAGATAGATCAGTATGCCGGCTCCAAGGAGCAGGTTCTGTGTCGAAAACAGATCCCATTTACTGGTCATAGCCTCACGCAAGGTCATTCCCTGTTACGAGTCGGATGAGGCGCCGGCGGATTTGCCTCTGCGAAACCTCAGATGTTCAGCCAGTTGCTGCATTTTCCGGTACTCCTCGGAATCAGATTCACGGCCTTTTTCAATTTTCTCCCGGAAGAAGACGATTACCAACGCAAGAAAGATGCTGAAAAACATGCCACCCAAAACGATAAAAGCACGTTTCGGACTGTCTTTGTAGGTGGGAATCACCGGCGGGTCGATAATCTGTATTCCGCGACGGGAGGATTCGACAACCATTTTCTGACTTTCGTATTGCGGATAGACCGCTTCCAGAACCATGGATTGAATTTCCACCTCCCGGAAGAGGCGAAGGTAGGTCATTCCCAGCTCGGGCAGGTCAAGCAGCGGGTGGCGTCCGGCCTGATCCGCCAGATCCACCGACTCCCGGTCGCTTTTCTGCAGCATCCGCTCAAACTGACGGTCATACTCCTCTTTGGAACGGACCAGGTTCCGGAGTTCGGCATTATCCTCACTTACAACTTCCCTGAGTACGGAGATCCGGATCTCGTTTTCAATACTGGAGGTTTTTAATTCACCCAGCAACTGAATAGTCTGAAGGGCCTGATCCTCAATCTCCAAAATTCCGTATTTCTCCTGGAAAGCCTGAAGCGTATCTTCGGCCATTTTCAACTCCCTCAGGCTCCGTTCATATCGTTCTTCCAGAATATGGAGAAGTTCATCAGAGCTTTCGGCATTAATTCTTCGCACTTTCTGGTCCAGCAGATCGAGGATATACCGATTTACCTCATAACTGAGGTCGGGTTCCTTGCTGTAAAATGCAAGTTGCACAGAAAATATCGGATTGAATCCGAACCCGCCTTCCCGGTTTTCAACTACCTCAAAATCACTGTCGAGCTTGGTCAGGAGCTCCTCCATAATGTCCGACCGGTAAATTTCCTGAAAATTGAACTCGTTGATCACCTGCTCCCGCAGTTCACGGCCGTTCAGGATGTTCAGCAGTACCTCGGGGTTAACCTCCGGAAAATCCATCGGCATCTGCATGGCGCCACCCAGAATACCGGAAATGCCGCCGGCCAGGGTTTGTTGCTGCGTTGAAGGGATAAAGGTGCTGGAGGATTTATACGTGTGCGGCCAAATGAGGCTGATAATCAGAGCAATCAGGGTGATTGCAAATACCAGCTTGAAAATGAAAAACTTGTGTTTGGCAAGGACGATCAGGACATCCAGGAGGTTGGTCTCTTGTTGCGATTCTTTACTCATTGTTATTTGTGAAGTAAGCGGATGGACCTTGTATTATCGGTTTCTGGAAACTGCTATATAGGCAGTTATGATACTGGTAATGGTTGTAAGTCCGGTCATAATCAGCTGGATATTGCTGTTACGCTGGGATCTTTTCTGCAGGTCGTAATTTCGTGCTGCCTGAAGCTCATCAAACGGAACGCGGTCAACGAATACGAGATCACCCGGTTCGATTCGGGCATTATCGGGACGAAACCACGAGTTGGTACCGGATTTGATGACAAAAATTCGTTCTTCATCCGCAGAGAGTGCAAAATCTCCGGCTTTTTCGATATAGTCGTCGTAATCCATGGAAGCATCAAAATTGTAATACCCCGGATTGTTGACCTGACCGAAGACAAAAATGGTGCCTTCGTTTTTCGGGATATGGAGACGATCTCCGTCAAACAACATGACGGATTTCAACTGTTCATCATCGAGCAGATCGACATATACCCGGTTACTGATGAGCTGTGATTCCAGTTCCAGATACTCAAACCCCTGCTGAAACTGATCGGATGTGCGGACCAGAAATTCGGGATCAAATGCCGGTTGAATGCCGTACTCCGTTTTGCCGGGTTGTGACCGTATCAGGTAGGCCGCCTGGGGCAGCGCTTTGTCGGAAAGGCCGCCGGTCAGCTGCATCATCTCATAGAGGGACGTTTCCCCATCACTTATTGGAAATCTCCCGGTGATCTGCGCTTCACCGTACACCTGTACATTGTGTGTGCCCCGCTTCGCACGGTCAAACGGAACAATTACCCGGTCATTGGGCTGCAGGGCGAATTCGGCGATGGCGGCTGAATCTTCAAGTATGGTCTCCCGTAAGCCCCCATCGGTTAGTCGCGCAACACGTACTTCAGACTCGACACCATCGTAGGTGGTTCCACCGGCCATCCGGATCAGACGTTCAATGGTATCGTCATCCCGGTACTCCAGCTCAAGCGGGCGGTTGACCGCACCGGAAACCGATACCCTTGGCGTGTAATCGTAGAACCGGTTGATGACGATGGCATCCCCATCCTCAACCATCGGGTTGGCACTCTGGTCACCGGTTTTCAGATACCGGATGAGGTCCCCTTTGATTTCACTGCCATCTTCCCGGTTGATGGTGATGTTTCGAAGTGCAAACCGGTTTTCCTCAATAAACTCGGCAGGAAACTTGTTCGCCATAATTAATTGCGGGGTATTGAAATTGCCGTGCGGAGACTGGAAAAATGCGTTGAAGATAGCCTGATCAAGTCGGGTTTGCGCCAGTACCAGATGGGGGCCGGTATGGGGAACACTTCCGGCCAGATGAATTTTGACAGACCGGGGGTGCTCCAGGTAGACACTTGCCCGGGTTTCCAGCAACTTCTCCCGGACCCTGCTGTTGATCACTTCTTCGGCTTCTTCAAGCAACAAATCCCTGACATGAATGATGCCCACTTCCGGGAGCATGATGGTTCCCTGGCTGTTTACGCGAATTCCGCGAAGGGATCCGCTTACATTGCCTTCCAGTGAAATCCCGAGCAGGTCACCGGTACCCAGTCTGTAGGTTTCCATATCAAGAAACCCTTCGTAAAACTTCTCAAGTGATAACCGGAGCCCCAAATTATCGATAAACAAGCCCTGTTCCACGCTCTCACCCAACTGTAAACCCATGGATGGACGCTGAATCTGCTGGGTTTCCTGTGCGATAAGCGGCGGGGCTGTAATATTGAACAAAAGCAGAATGATTGTCAGGAGAACTGCCCGTTGTGTTCCAAATAACATGACTGCGTGAATATTAAAGGTGGGAGAAAAGAAATGGGTTGTCTGTGATTCAGAAAAGTCCGGATGTGTTACGAATGGCGCTGTCCCGTTTTATAGCGGGATAACATGATTCCTCCAATCGTTACCAAGCATCCAAGATACTGTAAAAAGTGTAGTTTTTCACCCAGAAAAATGAGCCCGAACAGTATCCCAAGTACAGGAACGAGATTTTGGTATGTACTGGTACGTACCGCTCCCACATTCTTGATTCCAAAGTTCCAGATGAGATAGGCCAGTCCGATGGCAAAGAGGCCGCTATAGGCTGCTCCGCCATAGGATACGAGAGAAATGGACCCGAAATCGAGCCGGGTGAGTGATGGTATGGCTGTGAGAATGAGCATGGAACCGCCGATGGTCATGACCGAGGTAGCGAGGGTCAAAGGCGTGTATTTTTCCAGCATCGAGCGGGAAAGCAGGGTGTAAATGGCAAAAACAAGAGCAGCAGATACGATGATCAGATCGCCGGCCAGCGTTTCCGAGGCCAGTGTGAACCCATCATCTCCGCCGCCCATGATAAGGGCAACTCCGCCAAAAGCCGAAAGGACCCCGATAAACTGGGTGCGGATCATTTTTTCGGCGGTAAAGAGATGGGAGATAATTGCAATCCAGACCGGAATCATGCCCAGCATCACCGCGGCGTTGGATGCAAACGTCCGGTCGATGCCAATGATGAACAACATCTGATACAACAGATTCCCCAAAATGCCCAGCAGTACAACTTTTCCGAAATCCGCCCGGTCAATTCGGATTTTGATTTTTTTAAACCATGCAAATGTCCACATGAGCAGTATGCCCAGGAAAAAGCGGAATGCGTTGAACGAGAACGGATCGATCTCATCCAGGCTGTATTTGACAACGGAAAAATTCAATGCCCAGACGACTACGATACCCAGTAGATAAAGCTCAGCATATGTCCGCTCCTGCCTGTTGCTGTTCATGATGGCTGACAATGATCGATATGTACGGTTTGACTGCGTATAACATTTTGTGCCGCAATAGGTAGTGGTGCCGGTTCATATTTTGGGATTCACCGCTCAGGGAGTGGTTAACAGCACCGTTGATACCGGCAAGCTAATGATATTGAAAATTTGTATTTTTACCGCCTCCCGATTGTGAGGGATTTATCGACTATAAGTGGTTGCAATGAGGTATCTGCGGTTGCAACCCGGGATTAAACGGACAAATATTGTGATACAACGGATTCAAACACTTTTCCTCTTTCTTGTACTACCGGTCAATGCCGGTTTTGTTTTTACACCCATGTTCTCCCATGCCCTGCTGGATCCCAGCGGATGGCTGAGCAACGCGATGATCGCCGCCCTCGCTTTTTCGGCGGTATTGAGTCTGTATGCACTGAGCCAGTTTCGTGACCGGCCAAAACAGATGAAATGGGTCTGGCGCAGTATGATCTTTCAGATTATTGCGATCGGTGCCACCATCGGTATCTTTTTTACGGTCGGACGTATCGGGATGAACCTGATGGAGGAGGCATTATCCGTTGGATTGCTCATTCTTGGCCTGGTGCTGCAATACCTTGCCCTGCACTATATCGACAAGGATGAAAAACTGGTGCGATCTATGGACAGGATCCGATAGCGGGGAGGCATGCCCAATACGACCGGAAATTCCGGAGAACGATTGATCCAGGTACCACCGCGTGTCGTGGTAATGCTGGTGGCCGGGTTGGCCATGTTTGCATTTGCCCCGATCCTGGTACGTGCCGGGGGCGATACCGACCCGTTTGCCTTTGCTGCCATCCGGACCGTCTCCGCCGCCCTTATTCTGTTTCCTTTCTGGATGATTCGGAAATCAAACGCCGAAACCTTTTTTAACTTCAAAGACAACCTCATTGCCGCCGGGGCGGGTATAACATTGGGGTTCCATTTCATTTTCTGGATACTGGCGCTGCAAAATACCACCATTGCTTCGGCTTCCATCCTGGTTACGATCCATCCGATCATACTGATTGTGATCGAGGCCGGACTCTTCAAGCGGGTATTCCCCCCGCTGGTCTGGCTGGGAGTTCTGGTCGCTTTTTCCGGTTCTGTATTTCTGGGATACGCCGACTCGCAGGCCGAAACGGTTTTCGAACAGATGCTTTTGGGGGATTTGTATGCGGTAATCGCAGCGATGCTTTTTGCCCTCTATTTTCTGATTAGTCAGCAGCTGCGACAGAAATCGGACTGGATCAATTATGTTTTCCGTGTTTACGGCGCTACCGGCGTTACCTGTCTGCTGGCAGCCATCTTAGCCGGAAGTGATTTCCGGGTGGATCCGGTGGTTTGGTATGCCGGGATCGCTTTGGCCGTGGGTCCGCAAATTATCGGGCACGGCTCCCTGAACTACTCTGTCAAGTATGTCGCACCAACGATGCTCTCCACACTGGTTCTGACCGAACCCGTTTTTGCCACTATCCTGGCCTGGTTTATATTTGCGGAATGGCCTCCCTGGACCACTTTTCCGGCTATGGGAGTCATTTTTTGCGGAATTCTAATGGTCTGGCTGGCCCGAAAGAAATCATGATCAGAATATGCGGAAAGGCTGTAAATGTTATGGATTTGTTAATAATTGCCGCACAACGCTATAGGGCGAAAGTATTATTAAATAACCCTAATACCAAAAGCGCTACCAGTTAAGAAGATTTAACCACCAAAGGCAATAAAAACACCTATTTTGGATAAGCTGGTAGATCAGAATCCAAACGAATTACAGCCGTAGTTTGTTCTTCATGGGAGATAAAAACGGGTTTGCAATTTTATAAGCCTGCATCGTTATCCGTAAATAAAAAAAACAGGATTTGACGGCATTAAAGAGATATCCGTCAACACGATATGACGTTACGTCACAAATATAAACTTATCATTAAACAGAAAGCCGGAATCGGAATCATCGTTCTCCTGGCTCTCGGTACGTCTTCCTGCGTAAAGACTGAAAAGCAGGATTATGTAGAAGTGAAATATTCGGAACCGGTCGCCATTGATTTTGAACAGATCAAAGAGCGCGGGACCATCCGTATGATTACCCGGTACAATTCCAGCTCCTATTTTCTGCACCGCGGGATAGATCGTGGATTCGAATATGAGTTGGTTTCCCGTTTTGCGAAGGATAACGGGTTGAAAGTGGAGGTGGTTCTGATCCGCTCTGATGATGACCCCATTGAAATCCTGAACCGTGGTGAAGGTGATCTGATTGCCGGTAACTACGCGATAACCGGAGAACGCCTTTCCCATATTGCGTTTTCCAAACCCTACAACTTCGTGAATCAGGTCCTGGTCCATAGCGATAAACGTGGCCCGGTTGAAGAGGTCTCCGAACTTGAAGATTATACCATCACGGTTCGAAAAAACACCTCTTATTACGAAACATTACGGGATCTTCAGGAGCAGGGGTATAACATCACCATTGATGTGGTTGGAGAAGACTGGAATACCGAAGCGCTCATGCTTGAAGTGGCCGAAGGCCGGATTGATGCCACCATAGCAGATGACAATCTGTACAACGTAGCTTCCAATTACATCGATGGCATCCGCTCAGGGCTGGTCCTGTCTGAAAGTGATACCATTGCGTGGGCAACACGACAAAATGCTCCGGAACTGCAAAAGCGAATGGATGCGTTTATGACGGATCATTTCCGGATTCGCGAATCCGATGGGCGTGTACTCCGTTCCGCTTTTCTCAATATCCTGAAACGCCGCTATTTTGAGGATGACCGGCAAACAGACCGATTCAGAAACCGGTCATTTGACATGGTTTACTCGGGATATATTTCGCCCTATGATGAGATGGTCAAAACGATAGCTGAAGATGCCGGTGTGGACTGGAAGCTGGTACTTGCCGTAATGGCCCAGGAATCGCAATTCAATCCCAACGCACGAAGCTGGGCCGGTGCCGTCGGACTGATGCAGATTATCCCGCGGTTTTCACGTGTTGAAAACGAAGCTCTGTTATACGATCCCGAAATCAATATCCGTGAGGGCGTTCGTTACCTTGACAAACACCTTACCCGATATTCCCACCTCGATTCCCTGAATCGCTACTCAATGGCGCTGGCATCATACAATGTCGGAATGGGGCATATTGCTGATGCGAGGCATCTTGCAGCACAACTTGGAAATGATCCCGATGAGTGGGAGCACATCGCCGACGCCTTGCTTAAACTGATGAACCGGAAATACTATCAGCATGCCCGGTACGGGTTTAAAAGAGGTATCGAAACGGTCAACTATGTTGAGGATATTATGGACCGTTACAGTCGATTTCACGCCATTGCCGATTTGGCGGCTCATTTTGAGCAGCGTGATATTCCGATTATCGCCGGAATGGATCGGTAACCGGGGCCGGTTATTGTACTTTGCAGATAATCAGAGTCAGATCGTCGGTGAAATGCCCATCCGAATAGGTGCTAACTTCGGAAACAAGGGATTCAAGAATCCTGTCAGGTTCGTGTTCACGGAATTTGGCCAGTGCGCTGATCATCCGGGACTCTCCGAACTCCTCTTCCTCTTTATTCATGGCTTCGGTAACCCCGTCCGTGTACATAACCAGCAGATCCCCTTTTTGAAGCGTAACCTTGCCTTCTGAGTATGGGAGCATGGTCGGCATCGCCCCCAGCAGCACACCGCCTTCCGAGAGCCATTCCGGTTCGCTGCCTTCCCGCATGAGAACCGGCGGGTTATGCCCCGCATTTACATACGTGAGTATTTTCTTTTCGTGATCGTAAAACCCCCAGAAAAAGCTGATAAACTTGTCACTGGGTGTATTTTGGTAGATCAGGGCGTTGATTTGGCCGGTGGCATCCACCAGGCTGATGTCAAATGGCTGCAGGATATGCAATACCGACTGAAGATTGGCCATCAGCAGCGAAGCGGGTACCCCCTTTCCGGTGACATCGGCAATCGCCATGGTCAGGTTGCCGTTTTTGTGCCGGATCAGATCGTAATAATCCCCCCCAACCTGATAGGATGGCACATTGCGGGCAGCAATTTGAAGGGTGGGAATATCGGGAACATTGTCTGGAAACAGTTTTTGCTGGATGGAACGGGCGATCTGCAGCTCCTCCTCCATACGCTCTTTTTCAATCTGATCTTCCAGGAGATAGGTTTTCTGGATGGACATCAGCGCAAGATTACTCAGAGAGATCAGAAAGTTAAAATCGGTCGATTCGAACTCCTTCCCGTTGGCCCGTTTGCCGAGACCCAGGATCGCCGGATCACCCCCGTCATTATGAAGTTTTAAAATCAGGTGGATACCGGACTCTTCAAGAAACGGAATCTGTTTTCGAAGTTCATCATCCACCCGGGTAATCTCGTTTTCGAGGGCAAAAAGTGCATTCATCTGCCCGGTATCGGGTTTATCGTCCAGGCCATTTTGGGTAACATTGACGGGAGAATCGTTGCGGCACAAAATCAGGAAAAATCGGCGGATAAACAGTTGGCCCAGTAATGTATATTTGAAGAGTCGGGTGATTTCGTTCCGGTCGACCGAGGCATTGAATGCCTTGCTGAGATCAAACAGGGTATGAAGCTCCTGGACTTTGTAGTCCAGTTTCCGGTTTGTGGATCGCAGTTCACCGACCAACTCGGAATTGGATATGGCAATTCCGGACATAAACACGAAACTTTCAAGAATCCGGGTCTCTTCGAGTGTGACAGGGATGTTACCCATCTTTTTGCCAAGCGCCAGAAATCCAAGATGCCGGGTGCTGTTGTGGATAGGGATCATGAAGTTGATGCCATGACCGGCTAAAAAGCTCAGATCATCATGATCATCACAAAAAACGGCATTACGCTCACGGAACGGCTCCTCCGGAATGGAGAGGAATCCGGGCAGCTCAATGCGGCCCTTCTTTTTGATGGGATAATAAGCCTGTTTCCGCGGATCCAGCCAGAGGATGGCAGCGCGGGCTACCGCCATCTTGCCCATGGAGATGAGCAGCAGGTTGTTGAGGACGAAATCGACATCGTGCGACTCAATAAGCAGACGGCTGGTGTCGAGAAGCGTCTGCAAGTCAAACCGGCTTTTATGCTCGTCGTATGTCTCGTGTGATAGCGACACGGATGGATCAGCGTTTTTTTGTCATCCGGATTTCATTACGGGAGTTCCGTTTCCGGTATTCAACATTATCCATCAATTTACGGATCAGAAGGATACCGTATCCACTTCTTTTTTTCTGATTAAGCTGATCCTGGGTGGTTGGCATTTTGTAGGCATCCGGATCGAACGGTTTGCCGTTGTCGATGATGGAGACAAGCATTTCATTTCCCCGGGTGCCAATGCGAACGCAGAACTGATTGTCGGTTTTATATTGATAGGCATGTTTGATGACATTAGTGCACGCTTCATCCACCGCGAGTTGAATATCATGGATGTCATGATCATCAAACCCGAAATCACGCGCGTGATCGGCGACAAAATGTCGGATACGCTCCAGTTCGTTGGTGCTGGCACCGACACGTAACGTATGTTCCTTAATGGAAGGCACTGTTCTGGGAGTTATTGGGAATGATTTTGGAAACGGCCGATGGCGTCATCTTCGGTTTCGATAATGTCATACAACGTTGGAAATCCAAGTAAATCAAATACATTAAAAACTTTGGGCCTCAGCCCGGCAATTTTGATATCACCGTTCTGAGAGCGGATATCTTCGATATACGCCATGAATACACCGAGTCCGGCACTGGATATATACTCCAGTCCCGATCCGTTGACCACGATGTTTACCGATTTATCCTCGATTAATTTCTGAAATTCTTTTTCAAGTCCGGGTGCAGTATGTGCGTCTAATTCGCCGAAAATATCCAATACAACAATTCCGGATTTGGATCTTTTTTTTATCTCAAATGTGCTCATAAGAGTAATAATTATTCGGTTTGAAGGCTGACAGAGATACCAAGCATACACATTTTCGATGAAAAAGTAACCCGGTTCAGATCGTTTCGGGTGTTTATGTTACGAACTACCGGCAAAAAAGATTCAAAAAAATGGTAAACAAGTGATATTGTTAAAACATCTTCTTAGCAAAGAAAGATCCGATTGCGATGCGGGATAAGAAAGGCAGGCAGATAAAAAAAATAGGGCGACACACGTATCAGGTGTATCGCCCTAAACTATTCATCAAGAGAGACGCTACTTGAGCGCATATCAAAGATAGTACTTTTCCAACGGAACACAAAATATTTCTTTTAAATTTTTCTAATAAATAGCCGGAAAGCAGTAAACGGTGTCCGGCGAATGAGAATTTTGTATCATATACGAAACCGAACGCAATCAGTATCTAAACATATTTAGTTATGTCAGTTTTTTCATTCCGCACAGGCCTGCTGTCACCGAAGTTTGAGGCAAAACTCTTTGCCGTGATCTTTACACTCCTGTGGTTTATTGTACCGATTTCGGGAGTTACGGGCCCGGCTTATGCCCAGGAGCGTTCAATAGCCGACCACGTCCGGGAGGTGGGGATTCCTTTTTCGGAGTTATCCGATCTTGATAGACTGATTGATCGTGCCGGCGACCACCGTCTGGTACTGCTTGGCGAGGCTTCGCATGGCACCTCCGAATACTACTCCTGGAGAGCCGGAATCTCAAAAAGATTGATGGAAGAGAAGGGGTTCGACTTTGTGATTGTAGAAGGGGACTGGCCGCTGGCATTCCGGGTAAACCTCCACGTGAAGCATCTGGAACAAGACCCGAAAGATAGCCGGGAAGCGCTCTCAAGTTTTACCCGCTGGCCCGAATGGATGTGGCGGAATGAGGAGATTCTGGAATTGATCAGCTGGATGCATCATTACAATGAGGATCGCCCGGAGTGGCAGCGTGCCGGGTTTTATGGCCTGGATGTCTACGCCTATGAGCAGGGGATCAGGGATGTACTGGATTTTCTCAGGGAAGCGGATGGGGCCGCTGCCGACAGAGCGGAAAGGCTTTACGGCTGTTTTTCCCGTCATCCCGACATGAACTCCTATCTCCAGTCGGTACACAGCAGCAGGCAGCATTGTGGTGATGAGCTGGAAGAGGTTCACGGGTTGCTGGAAGAGAACAAAGAACAATACATGGCCTCCGATTCCACAGGATTTGTGAATGTGCTGCAAAGCTCCCGGATGATCGTATTTGCGGAACGCCATATTCGAGGAAACCTGGAGCAGGGCCCACAGTCATGGAATCACCGGGCGGATCATTTTTATGATGCGGCAGCCCGGCTGCTTGAACAGTATGGCGAAAATGCCCGCGGTATCGTATGGGCACATAACACCCATATTGGCGACGCCCGTGCAACCGATATGCGCAATGCCGGGATGAAAAATATCGGCCAGATCGCCCGGGAAGAGATGGGTGAGGATCACGTTTATGCCATTGGATTCGGAACCTATCGCGGTGAGGTGTTTGCAGGCCGGCAATGGCAGGGTTCCCGCGAATTAATGACGGTTCCGGAGGCCATCCCCGGCAGTTACGAGGAACAGATTCAGCAGGCCGGTATCCCGAAAGTGTTACTGATGTTTGACAATCCCGATGACCACGAGCCGCTGCTGGAGCCCAGGGGAAACCGCGCCATAGGGGTAGTATATCAGCCGGAGCAGGATGCTCAGCAAAACTATGTGGAAACCGTTATGCCGGTACGGTACGATGCCTTCATGTTTTTTGAGGAGACCGGTGCGCTGGATCCACTGGATTGAGGAAATCCCAACCCTGTGGAAAATGATTCCCACAGGGTTTGCAAAGAGAACAGCGGCGATTAGTCCATCAGTGACCGGGCGATCTGAAGGGTGAATACAGCAAGGTCTTCTGGTATTCGGGAAGTGATAAGATTGCCGTCAACCTGTACCTCAACATCCTCAAATGTGGCCCCGGCACCGGTGATTTCCTCTTCAATAGCTTCAAATCCGGTGATGGTACGTCCATCCAAAATGCCGGCAGTAACCAGCACCTGAGGGCCGTGGCAAATGGCGGCAGTCGGTTTGTCCGCATCAACAAATGCCCGGACAAAAGAAACCACACCATCATCTTCTCTCAGGTTGGCCGGTGAGCCGCCACCGGGAATGACGAGAGCATCAAACTGATCAGGCGACAATTCGGCAACAGCCTTCTCTACCCGCACATTGACATCGCTGTTGTAAGCGGTATAGGTGCCCGGTTCAATACCGATTACGGTTACATTGGCACCGTGATTGATAAGATAGGCCATAGGAAACAAGGTTTCGGCATCGTGAAAACCTTCGGCTATGAGAAATGCGACCTGTTTGCCCTGAAGAGGAGCAGGTTCTCCGGATGGCTCGGCCCGTTGTTGATTACAGCCTGACATAAATAATAAAAGCATCAGTGAAAATATCGGGAAACGGATGAGAACTGAAGTTTTCATAATACCTCCGGTATTGATCGTGGGGAAGTTAATACTCTGTTAAATAGAAGATTTGAATGGTAAACCAGCTCCGGATTTTTAAATAGTTTCGCCATGGTGCGTTATAACATATTCATCACCATGGATACCGGACCGGTGTCATAATATGTCATTAACCATGTAAACATTCAATATGGGGTCGCCACGATAACCCCGAAATGATTAAAAAAATTGCAACTTCTGACCTATGGAAATAACAATTGCAGTCGATAAAAAGAGAGTGAGTACTATAATAAATCATCGATATAACAAGCTGTTTTGAAGCCTGCAAAGGAAATTGTCTTTTACAGATACCTGTTATACGCAGCATTGGGGCTGGTTCTTGTACCCATTGCCGTTTATCTGGCAGGGATGGATATACAGAAATCCTGCCGGATGCTGCTTGAGATGAACAACAAAATAAACCGCATCCAGGCCGAGGCATCGATGCATCTGAGTAACTATGCCTACTCAGGACAGGTTCGTGATCTGCAGAAATTCCGAAGTACTTCCTCTCCATTGGTAGATTTGGCAAAAGCTGTGAATGAAGAGGAACGTGACGGAGAGGTGCATGAAACCATATCGGATGCATTTATGCAGGTTGGATTTGATATGAACCAGGTATCCCGGATGAATCGTATTAGCATCTATAGCCGGTATTTACCGTTCAAATATAATGATGCGGATTCGTGGGAGTATGCCATAGCGTATCATTACCGGATGTTCGACTTTTCCCGCAGGCTGCTTCGGGATCATGTGCATGGAACGATGACACAGCAGGCTGTCAGGAATTATATCGCGGAACTCCAGGCACTGAACCAGGAAATTCAGGAACAGAGCGAAATTTTTCAGGCAGGGCTGGTGCAGCATGAGCAACGAATTGGCAAAATAATTCGGTGGGTGCTGGGGGGGATTGTCCTGATCGGTTTTCTGTTTATCGGTTATTCCGGGTATGAAGTGGAAAAGAGCTTAAAAGCACACGAACGATCACTCTACCATTCCCGCAAGAGGTATCAGGAAATGTTCGAACAGGCCGGTATCGGTGTCGCCCGGACAAATCCGGATGGGCGTCTGCTCTGGGCCAATCCGGCACTTGCGCGCATTTTGGGATACGATTCGGTGGAGGATTTGTATAGTGAATTCGGCAATTTTACACGGAAGTTTGTGGATCCCGAAAGAAAAGAAGACTTCAAAAAAGGGATGTATGAGGCCGGATTCGTTTCCAATTTCATGTTTCGGGCTTATCAGAAAGATCAGAAAAAAATATGGCTGCTGACCAATGCCCGGTCAGTGAAAGATGAGAAGGGGAAGCTGGTTTGTTATGAAGGCAGTTACCAGGATTATACGCTGTACCGGCAAACCAATCAGGAGATGCACTACCTGACAGCCATTCTCCGCGGTATGGCACAGTCGATCTATCAGCTGCTGTTAACTCCCGGCTATGATGAAGCGATCAGGGAAATGCTGAAAATCATGGGCATGGCCGGAAATATCGACCGGGTATATGTCTATCGAAATTACCAGCATGGTGAAAAAATCATCAGCAACATGGAATACGAGTGGGTTAAGCATGACTCCCTTAAAGTTTTGAACACCAAAGCAACGCTCGGCATTAAATGGAAAGATCGCGTTCCGGATGTATTCGAAAAACTTGAAAAGGGCAAAGTTGGACAACTGGCCACCAACGAACTCGATGGATCCACACAAAAATGGTTGAAAGATCAGAAAACGAGAGTCATCATGCTGGCTCCTGTTTATGTGGGTGACGATTTTTGGGGTGTTATGGGATTTGATAACTGCTCCAATGATGATAAATGGTCGAATGATATCACCCAGGTCCTTAAAACCATTGCCAGTGCCCTGGGACATTTCATCCAGAAAACGAAAGTGCAGGAGTCACTTGTGGAGAGCAAAGACCGGTACCGGACACTGGTCAGCACAATCCGTGAAGTGGTCTTTCATACCGATAGCGAAGGGATTATCCGGTATCTGAATCCGGCATGGAGTGAAGTTCTACACTACGAACATTCCAACTGTATAAATCATAGTATCTTCGATTATCTCCATCCGGATGACCGGGAGGAGGCGAACCAGGCTTTGACCGGACTTGTCAGGGGTAAAACGAAGAACATCCGCAGGGAATTCCGTCTTATTACCCAAAAAGGCGGCGTGCGCTGGCTGGAGTGGAACTGTCTGATGCTCGATTCTTCGAACGGTGGGTCACCGCAAATTTATGGTACCATGTACGACCTGACCGAATATAAGAAGTCGGAGTCGATCATGAAGCGAAACAATCAGCAGCTGGAAGCTCTGATTGAAAGCTCACCGATGGTAATTACGGTGACCGACACCGACGGGCGGATAACCCTCTGGAACAGAGCAGCGGAGTTGACGTTCGGATGGAAACGGAATGAGGTAATTGGAAAGCCGGCCCCGGATGTGCCGGATAATCAGCAGGAGCAGCACTACGATCTGCTGGACCGTGTGCTGTCCGGTCAGCAGCTGGCCGACGTTGAGCTGGAACGGAAACGGAAGAACGGATCCCGGATCCATATCAGCATGTCGGCTTCTCCACTCTATGACAACAATGGCAGGGTGACGCAGGTGATTTCGTTTGCCCAGGATATCAGCGAGGCGAAAGTGTCCAAAGAGGCCATCCGGAAATCGCTCAAGGAGAAAAATGTGCTGTTATCCGAGATTCACCACCGGGTAAAAAACAACATGGCGGTGATTTCAAGCCTGTTGTCACTGAAAGCGCAGGAACAATCCGACCCCGCCATTGTCGCTCTGCTGAATGAGAGCGAAAACCGGATCAAATCCATGGCGATGATCCATGAAAAACTGTATCAGACCGATACCTTTGCAGAAGTCGAATTTGGCTCCTATCTGAGCGAACTCGCGGTACACATAGAAAATCACTACGAGGATGCCGGGACCGCGGTTCAGTCGGAGGTTCATGCCGATGAGATTTACCTTGAGATCACCCAGGCGGTACCTTGCGGGCTGTTTGCAAACGAAGTAATCACCAACTGTTACAAGCACGCTTTTGCGGGACGGGATAAGGGGAATATTCACATCACACTATCCATGGATGGTGATGATTGTGTGTTGTACATCAAGGATGACGGAGTCGGGCTGCCGGATGAGCTGCTTTCTGGTGATACGGATGATGTGAGCCTCGGAACGAATCTCATCAGGGGACTGAGCAAGCAGCTGAAGGGAGAACTGCAGATGGGCAATGATCATGGAACGTGGATCCGCCTTTCGTTCCGGTTGGTGTGACATGGACACGTATTGGTTCTGGTCATTGCCTTGAAAATATCACGCTCCGGGAATCCGCCTGAACATCATGGATTCCTGCAAAAGTCTGCCATTTTTATCAGGTTTGATCAGGCTTTTCACGGGCGGAAACAGCCCGAATATCTCGGGACTCCTGTTGTTGCCACTCTCATGTTATTGCATATAAAAAATTGATATTGCTGAATTTATGTGATAGGTTGATAGTGGTGAGCCCATCTTGCACCTGACCGCCGGATATGTTTGCCTCAGGTAACGTGAATCCAAAAACGACACAAGTGGGGTGCAATTATGGGAATGGAAAAGCTGCAAATATTATCGATCGCAGTAACTTTTTTAGTGACAAGTGCGGGTTTGTCACCGGCGCTTTCTCAATTTTCCGGCGAGGGATCCGGGACAGAAGAAGATCCCTACACCATCATGGATGTGGATCAGCTTCAGGAGATGGGCAATGACATTACCGCGTATTATGAGTTGGGAAGTGACATTGAAGCAGGTGGAACTGCGGAATGGAATGATGGAGCGGGATTTCAGCCGATTCAGGGTGTTTTTGAAGGGACACTGGATGGAAATGGGTATTCGATATCCGGATTGACCATTAACCGGCCGGAATCACAGATAGGACTGTTTGCATCGTTGGGGATAGACAGTAAGGTCAGTAACCTCGGGCTGGAGGATATCGCATTTATCGGCGATGGCGGTATTGGTGGTATCGCAGGAGTCGGCCGTGGAGAAATTTCTGATTCGTATGCGACAGGTAATCTTTCGGGTGTTTCCCCGGCGATTGGCGGACTTGTTGGGAATCTGACCAGTTCAGCTGCGATCATGGACAGCCATGCCGATGTGAATGTCGAAGGCGAACAATCATGGGTCGGTGGTCTGGCCGGATTGATGAGTGGTGATATCACCGCAAGTTATGCAACAGGAAATGTCACAGGCGGCGGGATTGATATTGGTGGCCTGGTGGGGGATAATCAGGGAACCATAACGGATTCGTATGCGACAGGAGATGTATCCGGAGGTGACAACCGTGTTGGTGGCCTTGTAGGCAGAAATCATTCGGTCGCTTCTGTCACCGGTTCCTATGCATCGGGTAATGTATATGGAGACGGGACCGACACCGGTGGCCTGGTGGGGCGAAATAATGGTACCATCACCAACAGCAGTTCATCAGGGGAAACAACAGGAAATGATGAAACCGGCGGCCTGGTGGGTCGGAATGGTAATTCGGGTGAGATCATGGCCAGTTTTGGCACGGGAAACGTAATTGTAGTTGGTTCCGGTATGGCTGGTGGCCTGGTCGGGAATAATACAGGAGTCATACAGAACAGCTATGCCACGGGGAATGTAATGGGTGAAAGTGGTTATTTGGGTGGTTTTGCAGGAAACAATACCAACGGAGCCATTGAAAACGGTTATGCAGCCGGCATAGTGAGTGAGGGCAGCTTTTCCGGGGGATTTGCAGGAGCAAATTCGGAAGAGGGTGTTACCAATTCGTACTGGAATACCGGGATAAATCCCGAATTGAATGGTGTCGGGCTTATGGGAGCAGAAGATGGGATAGCCGGGTATTCATCTGTGCAGATGATGGAACAAGCTTCCTTCGACACCTGGGATTTTGACGGAACATGGACCATCACGGAGGGCAGCACCTACCCCTGGCTCCAGGACAACCAGCAAAATCCGCCGCCAATGCCAGATTTGGGAACCGGAACAGAAAACGATGAAGTGGCGAGTACGTATCATCTATATGAAAATTATCCGAATCCCTTCAATCCAGGCACACAAATTCGCTTCACCGTGCCGGCACAGACACATGTTACCTTGTCGGTTTACAACCTTCTCGGTCAGCATGTTGTCACACTTGTAAATGAGGTCCGGTCAGCCGGCCGGCATGATGTGACCTTTGATGCCGGCAGTTATTCCAGTGGGGTGTTTATATACAGAATAGAAGCCGGGGGATATGTGGCATCCAGGCAAATGATGTTCTTGAAGTGAGGTTTGGATGAAAATTACGCAGTGGAGCTCGCAAATACGGAACGACATTATCAAATGCCCATATGCGTTCCTTTGCAGCTTTTTGAGCTATTCAAACCATTATTTGTGAATCCATACAAAGCGAGGGATTGTATGGTGAATCTGTCCACCCACACCGTGTTAATCTTGTAATCATCTCACGGAGATGCAGATGCATCACACGCATAATCGATTACATGACCGCCGTCACTCATACACACCTGCTTTTCGATATGCTTGATTATTTCACTTAATCTCGATTATGGACGGGGATCCCGGGCCGGATTAATATAAGTGCGGTCGCCAATAACAAACTGCCAGTTTCCACGGAATGTCCCTAGCCTGCCGATAAACCCGATCTCCTCTCCATCCTCAGCCAGCTGATTCAGATATTCGCGGTGATCCGGATTCGGGGCATACAAATCATAATATTTTCCATTTACCTCAATACGCGGGCCTCTCTCCAGTGAGCCTTCCACATAAAACAATTTGTTAAAGAAATCCGCTGAACGCAGCTCTTTTCCCTCATATTCATCCGGCATAACGACATAGTCGGGATCCGGAATTTCGTAAGTTACCGGGATCGGTTCCCATTGTTCATCATCATTCACACCGGGGTTTTCCAGGGTCATCACACGGGTGGGGTCGTCATCATCCACTACGGTGAATTTCATACTGAGAGGCAGGTGATCGGAGTAACCTCCTCCATCTTCAAAAAAGTGCCACCGGTTGGGGGCTCCGCTGTTGCGGTACACATTCTTGCCGGGAAACCGTCCCACATCAAAGGATTGATCCACGTACTGCACTCCGTGATAGTCATACAGGCCCGGACTGATCATGATCTGCATCAGGGTTCCCCAGTAACCGCGGAAGGTGTCGGACCCGCGCCGGTCGATGTCGTATTCATACCACAGATTGTAGACCGCGTCGGTATCGCCCTGTTTTACCTTTCGCTCGTCACCTACCGACCGCAAAACATCATTTACCGCGGTTTTCTCCATATAGGGATAGCGGTGTGACTGATTATAGTCGCTGTTGAAATCTCCGCCGAGGATGAAATCCACGCGCGGGTTTTCTGCGCGGAGCTCGTCCAGCCGGTGCTTCAACACACGGGCATTCTGGACACGGATTTGCTCTATTTCGGCATCCGAAGCCCGGGATTTCCAGTGGTTGGCGAAAATTGCCAGGTCGTAGCCATCGACATCCAGCCACACTTCAAGAATCGGGCGGGCATCTTCGATTGGATGGGATCTCGTTCTTTCGTGCTGTATCGGAAGCCGGGAAAAAATGACATTTTTCTGGACATGTCCGGGCCGGTGGTTTTCATCGCGCTCATAAGCAACGGCCAGGTCGTAGCCGGTGAGTCCATGGTCCTCAAAGCCTTTCAGGAGCAGGATTTCGGAGGGCAGATCGGCAATTTTTTTGTTGAACGCCTCCCCCAGCATCTCCTCAAGGGTGAGGTCCCGATACTGATCCAAGATCTCAAAATGGTCGTATCGCTCCCCGCCGGGCAGCGGTGTGAAATCGCTCTCGATTTCGGAAAAGACAATAACATCCGGCCCTGCGCCATTGTTATAACGTGCCATCAGTCGGGCGTGATTCATGATTTTCGTGTGGATGTGCGCCGCGGTGTATTGGGGCGATCCGTCGGGCCCGGCCGGGCGATAGTCGTTGAAAACGGCGTACCCGTCGGCATCAAACAGATTTTCAATATTGTGAACCACCAGTTGGTAGGTCGGAGTGGGGGATGGATCCGATACAGATGATTCAGCCGTATTTACGCCAGGTTCTTTGGCCTCTGATGCTGTTCCACTGAGTATGGTCCCTGCCGTAATAACTGCCAGTATGTGAATAAACAGCTGAAGCCTTTTTATCTGAAACATGGAGAAATGATTGGGTTCCGGGGATGATTATTCCGGATAATACCGTTTTGAAAGGTGATCTGCACTTTTTTTGGGAAAGATACTCCGGCCGGTTTCATACCAGGCAGCCATAGACAAAAACCAGGAGGGGCTGATTAGGTCAACCAAGAGGGACTCTTATTTAGAATGTTGGATAGGCACTATTGGAAAGTACCCAGAGAGGTAGGGATGTTGTTTTTCCAGATTTTTGTGAATTTGTCGTCGAAAAGCCCAACACTTTCTACAGATCCTGTTCATCAGCATGGACTTGCATGAAACAAAAACTTAGAGGAGCGGTATTAAGCATGTGTACTATTCGTCACTATAAGCTTGTTAAGCACTACCATAGCGACAGTCCAGTTTGCCGGATCGGGAATAGATATGATGGGAACCTTTTATCCGGCG
>Ga0207421_10001270_pt1 | contig 32743 bp, 25 predicted proteins | sample SodLakKL_010_SED_4_FD_187542 | JGI IMG/M metagenome (GOLD analysis project Ga0207421, IMG submission 187542) | Alkaline sediment microbial communities from Lake Tanatar, Kulunda Steppe, Russia - 8KL_010_SED (SPAdes) (version 2) | ecosystem: Environmental > Aquatic > Non-marine Saline and...
CCTCGGGCGGGCCCGCATCCACCGGTCGATGACGAACGAAACGGTGCGGACGGTAGGGATACCGGAGGCGCCAGAAGGACGCGTTCCGATGGCAGAAGTGCCCTTCAACCAGGGCATCATGTTCATCCAGCAACCGATGGGCCCCAGCCTGCGAGATGCGCATGGTCCGGGCGGCGACTGGGCCTTCACCATCACCGACCGGTACGACGTCACCTGGTTTGACGCCGCGGGCGATACGCTGCACGTCCTCACGCGCGACGTCACCGGTCCCGAACTATCGGAGGAGGAACGCGTGGGCGCCCGGCGGTCGCTGCAAGAGCGTATCGACCGAATGGATGTGGGCCTATCGGATCTTCCCTTTGGCATCCCCTCCCGCAAGCCGGCCCTCACCACCATCTTCTTCGATACCAACGGCCGCCTCTGGGTGCAACGCTCTGTGGAAGACGGCGCGCCTAACGAAGCGGACATCTACACCCGCGATGGCGCCCTGGCGCAGGTCGTGCAGTGGCCTGCAGGTATCGACTTGTCTTCCGGCCACCTCACTGCCGATACCCTCTACGGCATCCGGCAGGGCAGCGACACCTTTCCGCAGGTGGTGCGGCTGCGGTATTGAACCAGTGGGCAACCGTGACCTCGCTACTCATCCACTATCGTTTTTCAAGCCCATGCCTCACACCACCCCGGCGATTTTTCTTGCGCTTCTGCTGGGCCTGGTGGCCTGCCAGTCGCTTGGCTCTTCAGAGGCAGAGGCTGAAGAAGATGTGCTGCTGTCTGAAGCCGTCATGGACTTGCGGATAGGTGAAGCTGAGGGAGCGGCCCCGTATCGCTTCGAGCATATCAGCGGGATTACTGTAGATCAGGATGGCCGCATTGTCGTGACAGACCGAAATGCGCATATGGTGCGCGCTTACGATCCCGAAGGGCGGTATCTCTTCACCATAGCAGAGGAGGGGAAGGAGCCAGGAGAGGTCAACTTTCCATGTTGCCCAACGTTCGGGCCGGACGGGCATCTGTGGGTCCGTGACCGGCTTAACCACCGCTTCAACCAGTACACGCTAACCGGCGCCGGGGGCATTCCCAACGGGAGCATTCGTTTCTGGGGTGATACTTGGCCCCGACTGGATCATGCCATTACATTTGACCAAGAAGGTCACCTCATCGACGTAGCAGCCCAACGCCCTCACGCCATAGGCGCCTACGTCGCTCGTCGACACCGGTCGATGGACGGTAAATCGGTACGCGTCTCCGTCCATCGCGCCGGACCGCACGGCCGCCGCGAGGCCGTCTTGGTCATACCGGCAGACAGGTTTTCACTGGAATTATTCCATCCGATGGGCCCGACCCATCGGCATGCCCACAGTCCCGATGGAACGTGGGCACATGCGTTCACCGACACTTATGATCTCACCTGGCGCGACGCTCGGGGCGATACGCTTTATGTGCTTGAGCGCGACCTCCCGGGTCCGCCCCTCACGGAAGAGGAACGAATGCATGTGGACGAGGTGCTTTCCAAATGGCGTGAGGATTACGCAGATGAGATCTCCTACTTCCCCTTTGAAGTCCCCGAGCGCAAGCCCGTCTTGGCCAACATTTTCTTCGACACCGACGGCCGCCTCTGGGTGCAGCGGTCCGTGAAGGATGGCGCGCCCAACGAGGCGGACGTCTACACCCGCGACGGCACCCTGGCGCAGGTCGTACAGTGGCCCGCTGACGTATCGTTGGGCCACGGCCACCTCACCGCCGACACCCTCTACGGCATCCGGCAGGGCGACGACACCTTTCCGCAGGTGGTGCGGCTGCGGTACTGAGCCATCGGCTGTCTCCACGCTCCATCGGGGATCATCTTGCGGCAGGCCTAATTCATAGCGATTCCCGTCTTTTCAACCATCCGCCTCTCGTGCCATGAGCGACGCGTCGCCCCGCCTGACTTCCAAACAACGCGCCCACCTGCGCAAGCTCGGCCATACGCTCGACCCCATCGTGCGCATCGGCAAGGAGGGGCTCACCGACGCGGTGTTGGAGGCCATCGACGAGGCGTTCAACACCAACGAGCTCATCAAGGTACGGACGGCGGACGATCCCCAAACCGATGCCCGCGTCATTGCCGAACGGCTCAGCGAAAAGGGCGAGCCGGTCCATGTGGTCCAGACCATCGGCGGCGTGATGGTGCTCTACCGCGCCTTTGCCGAGCGGCCCGTGATTGAGCTGCCGTAGCGCGGGGCGGGCCCCCTCAGGCCGCTACCCGGTAGCTTCCTGCTGCTCCATGAAGCCCACCACGTACTTGCCAATCATATCGAACTCAAGGTTCACGGGTGTGCCCGCCTCCCAGGTCGACACGTTCGTGTGCTCGTACGTGTGCGGGATGATGGCCACGGTGAGCACGTCATCCTCCAGGCGCGCCACCGTCAGGCTGATGCCATCCAGCGCGATGGAGCCGACGTTGATGAGGTAGCGACGGAACGACGGGTCGAAGCGGATCTGGTAAAGCCAGTCGGTACCCTCTCGCTCCACGGATACCACCTCGCCGGTACCGTCCACGTGGCCCTGCACAAAGTGGCCGTCGAGCCGTCCCCCAGCTTTCATGGCACGCTCCAAGTTCACCGGGTCGCCCTCCTGTAGCTGCCCGAACGTGGTCTTGCGGAGGGTCTCCTCAATCGTCACCACATCAAACGTGGCGTCATCGCTGCGCACCACCGTCTGGCAGGCGCCATTGATGGAGACGCTCTCGTCGGGGCGCAGCTTGCCCGAAAAATCAGCCGCAATGGTCAGGCGCCGTCCGCCATCCAGCGGCTCAATGGTATCGATCCTGCCTACTTCCTTGATGATGCCGGTAAACATGGTACGTCCGTTCGTTCAGTAAACAACAGGTAAGGGAACTACGCATCGGGCGCTTCGGATGGCGGGGCGTCCTCGAAGAGCTCCGTGAGCGTCACCCTGAAGCCGTCGAGCAGCGTGGAGGCGGCCTCGCCCTGATCCACGACGCGGGCCTGCTGACGCAACAGCCCGTCAGTCAGCCCATGCACTTCCACGGTTCGCTGCTCGGGGTCGACGATCCAGTACTCGTGCACCCCATGCTGCTCGTACAGCCGCTTTTTCGTGGTGAGGTCGCGGTGGGCGGTGGCGGGCGAGAGGATTTCTACCACCAGGTCCGGGGCGCCTTCAATGACCTGTGCCGCGATACGGGTATCCTGCGCAGCCGAAACAAACAGGAGGTCCGGCTGCACCGTCGTGGTATCGGTAAGGCGAACATCAACTGGGGCAGATAACACCCGGCCATGGTTGCCTTCACGGACGAACTGCGACAGCGCGAAAAACAGATTCGACTGTACGATTTGGTGATACAGGTTTGGAGCCGGCGCCATAAGGAGTTCACCGCGGATGAGTTCGTAGGGGGCGCCCTCTGGCAGCTCGGCGTAATCCGCGTACGTGTACAGCTCCTTCTCCTCCTTCTCCGAGACCGGCGGGGCAGTGGTTTCCATGGCAGGAATGCGGTCAGCATAAACAGGATGCGGGCTACGCGGCGCGTGCGTGTCGCCGAGGAGCTTGTATTACACTGTTTATATGCTACACCGCGCGCCGGTATCCACGAAAGAGCAAGTCATCCCCCACGGTTTCCCAGTTCGTTTCGGCGAAGGTGAGCGCATCGGCCATTTGTCGGATGCCAAGGTCGCCTACCGCCGGGAGTCCTGTGCCCAGTACCTTGGGCGCGAGGAAGGCAACGAAGCGGTCGACGAGGCCGTGGTGGAGCAGGGCCGTAGCGAGGCCCGGGCCGGCCTCTACCAGCAGCGACTGCAGCGGGCGGGCGTGGCTCCCCCCCTGCGCGCCAAGGTAGTCCAGCACAGCCGGCAGGTGCAGGTGGCCGTCCACCACCGGAAGCGGGACGACGGCACCGCCGGCCGCGGCCAGGGCGGGGCGGTAGGCCGGGCGTGCACCCTCGGCGACGAACACCGTCGTCTGTGCGGCATGCGCATCGGTAAAGAGGCTGAGCGCAGGCGGCAAAGCCCCGGTGCGGTCCAGCACGAAGCGCTGCGGCTGCCGGCCGTCGACGTGGCGCACCGTGAGGCGGGGATCGTCGGCACGGGCTGTACCAGCACCCACGAGCACCCCATCCTGCGTGGCGCGCCACCGGTGCACCAGCGTGCGCGCCTCCGTGCCCGTTACCCAGCGGCTGTCGCCCGTGCGGGTGGCCACGCGGCCGTCCAGGGTCTGCGCTATCTTCAGCGTAACCAGCGGCCGACCCGTCGCTACGTGATGCACGAAGGCCTCGTTCAGCCGACGGCAGGCCCCTTCGAGTACGCCCACGGTGACGTCCACCCCGTGCGCCCGCAGCCGCTGGATGCCCCGTCCGGCCACCACCGGGTAGGGGTCGATCATGCCGACGACCACCCGCGGGATGCCGGTCTCTACGACGAGATCGCTGCAGGGCGGCTGTTTGCCGTGGTGGCTGCACGGCTCCAGGTTGACGTACAGCGTGGCCTCCTGCAGCGCTTCCGCGCCATGGGCGGCCCGTGCTGCATCGATGGCCGCGCGTTCGGCGTGGGCTTCCCCGTAGCGGGCGTGGTAGCCTTCGCCCAGCACCGTGCCGTCCGGCGCGACGAGCACCGCGCCCACCATCGGGTTGGGGCTTGCGGCACCCGCACCCTCCGCGGCCAGCGTCAGGCACCGGTGCATCCACCGCTCCTCGGGCGAGCCGTTGACGGTCACACTTCCTGTATGTAGTCCGGCAACGGGGCCGCGTCGAGCTGCCATGATTCAAAGTAGAATTTTTGTTCAGAACGAGCCCGCTGGTAGGGCAGCACGAAGCGCCGCACGCCCTTCACCGGATGCTGAGCCAATGCGTCCACGAGGGGTTCCCGCAGCGGCTGCGTGGCATAGAGGCTCCAATCAAAGCCGTCGTGCGCAGGCTCGGGAAAGAAGGCCACGCGGCAGCGGGCCAGCACCTCCTTCAGCGCCGGGATGGCCTCGCGGCGCGGCGTCGTGCCTACGGTCTGCAGCGCTGCCTCCGGCACCGATGCCGCGCCTGCCAGCAGGACCTGCGTGGGGCCGGGCGCCTGCAGGGTAGCCCGGACCTGGTCGAGGGTGACGCTATCGAGCCGCCCATCGGCCAGGTGCATCCAGTCCACCGAGCCTCCTACCGCCAACAGGGCTGGCAGGTACGCCTCGGGGGGGTCGATGGTCGTCAGGCCCACCCGGTCGGCCGCCTGGTCGGTGCCGGCCAGGTAGCCCCGGTAATACGCAGGAGCCTGCAGGAGGTCCTTGAGCGGCACCGTGGGGCTCCGTTGGCCCCGCGCAGCCGGGTCGCGGTCGGGCGTAAGCGCCTCCAGCGGCATGGGCTCTTCGTAGAAATATTTAACGATGCGCATTGGGTCACTGGGCGTTTGGCAACAACGGGCTTCCTGGGGCAGGAGCGGCGCCTACAACGTACCCTTGAATCAGGACGTTTCGCACGGCGGGTATGGGCCGCTACCGTTGCAGAACCAAACACGGGGCCTGTGCCGTTTTTTCCTTCTACCCTCACCCAGTACTCTTGCCGATGACCCTTCTGCGATCCATCTGGATCTGGGGAACGATTGCGTTCACCTTTCTGCTGACGTTCCCCGTGATGCTGCTCCTCCGCCTGGTGGAGCGGGACCCCGCCCGGTACCGCACGGGCCGGCTGTTTCGGTGGGCGGGCAGCCTTATCACGCACGTCAACCCGCTGTGGGACGTCACGGTGGAAGGCTGGGCGCACGTCGACGACCCGCGCCATCCGTACGTGGTGGTGTCCAACCATCAGTCGACCATCGACATCCCGCTGATTTCGCGGCTGCCGATGGAGATGAAGTGGGTGGTGAAGGTGGAGCTCATGAAGATTCCTGGCTTCGGGCAGATGATGCAAATGGCGGACGACATCCCCGTGGATCGGAAGGACCCGGAGAGCCGCTCCAGCGTGCTGACGCGTGCGCAGCGGGTGCTGGAGAAACGCTGCTCGGTGATGTTCTTCCCCGAAGGCACTCGCTCCCGGGATGGCCGCCTGCGTCGCTATCAGGACGGTGCCTTTCGCCTGGCGATCAAAGCCGGGGTGCCGGTGCTACCACTCGTGGTGGAGGGTACACTCGACGCCTTGCCGAAAAACGACTGGCGGTTTCAGCAGCGGGCCCACCTCCGCCTGAAGGTGCTGCCGCCCGTGCCTACCACCGGCCTCACGCCGGGCGACGCCCCGACCCTGCGGCAGCGCGTCCGCGAGCAAACGGCCGCCCAGCTTGCCGCCTGGCGCGAGGTGCCCGTAGCAGCTGTCGATAGCCAGTCCCCGCCCCCTGCGTCGGAGGACGTCACCGACAAAAACGACGCTGCGTAAACCTGGGCGCAGGCGTAGCGGCCTGGCGAAGCATCCGTGAAGGCACGTCTCTCCCCTACAGTTGAGGAACCCAGCGCCGAAAAGAGGCATATAGCGCAATCCTTTTGCCCCGTAGCTTAACCGGCAGAGCGCCTGTCTCTGGAACAGGAGGTTGGAGGTTCGAGTCCTCCCGGGGCAGCATACACCCCGCATCGTCATGTCGACGGTGTGGGGTTTTTTTGTTGCCCCCCGCGATGCGCCGCGGTATTCCTGGTAGAGGCCTGTACCTGGCTGAAGGCCAGACGTAGCGGTGCACTTTCCAGGTAATTTTCCAGGTAACCTTCCAGGGCTTCTCCCTCGCGACGTCAATGGGAGCAGCTCAGGGCTGCTATCACTTTTGCCGGTAGCGCCCTATCTTACGCCGTATGCTTCGCATTCCCTGAACGGTGGTGGCCCATCGCATGACGTCTCGATTTTATACGATCACTCCGCTGCTATTGGTATCGCTGCTCTTTCTTCTGGCGGTGCGGCCGCCTGAGGAGGTGCCAGATCTGAATATGGCGGAGGCCGTAGCCTCGGTAGATACGATCTTTGAGCGCTGGGACCATCCCGATCGGCCTGGATGCGCTGTAGGGATCGCGCGTGAAGGGCAGGTACTGCTGACGCGTGCCTACGGGATGGCCGACCTGGAGCACAGCGTGCCGCTTTCACCGTCTACAATCTTTGAGGCGGGCTCTGTATCCAAGCAATTTGCAGCGGCGGCCATCATACTGCTCGAGCTTGACGGCAAGTTGAGCCTGGACGATGATGTGCGCACATACGTCCCCGAGGTGCCGGATTACGGCGAGCCCGTTGCCTTGCGACACCTAATTACCCACACCAGTGGCCTGCGCGACTGGGGCAGTGTGGCGGCTATTTCGGGCTGGGGTCGCTCAAGCCGGACGCACAACCACGAGCACGTCCTGGACATCATAAGCCAGCAGCGTGAGCTCAACTTTGCGCCCGGCACACGCTATTCGTACAGCAACTCAGGCTACAACCTGCTTGCCGTTGTGGTTGAGCGCGTGAGCGGCACCTCGTTCGCCGAATTCTCCACCGAACATATCTTCAAGCCGCTTGGGATGACCGACACGCAGTGGCGCGACAACTACCGCCGCATCGTGCCCCGGCGCAGCAGCGCGTACACGGCGGTCAACGACTCCACCTTCACCATCAATCGACCCATCGAAAACGTCCACGGCAACGGTGGGCTGCTGACGACGGTGCAGGATCTTTTGGTCTGGAATCAGGCCCTGACGGATGGTCGCCTCGGCGGGCAACCCTTTGTTGAGGCAATGCACCGGACGGGCACGCTCGCCAACGGCCGGGGGATTGCTTACGGCATGGGGCTGCAGCACCAGACGCGCCTGGGACTGCCCGTTATCCAGCACACGGGCGCTACGAGCGGCTATCGGGCCTACCTCTCACGGTTTCCCGAGCAGAAGCTATCGGTGGCCATGCTATGCAACACCACCAATGTGAACATCGGTGGCATGGGCAGTCGCGTAGCTGAGATCTTTTTGGGGCCGCACGTTCGGGACGATGCGGAAGCACCGCGGGCCGCGATCGAGGTCACACCTGAAACCCTAAACGCTAAGGTGGGACGCTACCAGGACCCGCTTACGGGCAGCGCTACCACATTGGTGGTTGACGATGGGGAGCTGCGAATTGATGGGGGCTCCCGCCTGATGCCTCGCTCCACCTCCACCTTCGCCGTGGGGTCCGGCAGCCGGCAGTTCGTGTTTGAGGAGACTACCGACGCCCAGCGGCCCACCATCCGTGTGCTGGTAGACGGCCATGAAGACGGCGTTCTTGAACCCGTCGATACCTTCGACCCATCAGTAGACGCGCTGGAGGCCTTTACCGGCACCTTTTACAGCGCCGACGCCGAGACGGAAGTATCGCTCACGGTACAGGATGGCGAACTCGTGGTCCAACGCCGCCCTCGTGCAATCTTCCCCGCCACGCCGGTCTACACCGACGCATTTCGCACGAACATGGGGCTTCTGCGCTTTGAGCGAAATGAGAGCGGAGACGTCATCGGCTTCCGCCTCAGCCGGTCGCGCGTGTACGGGATGCCCTTTGAACGTGTAGCGCGCTGAGAGGGCAGGCGTGGGCGGGCCCCGTCTTCAGCCGCCGCCTCCCAACGCCGGAGCCGCTGCGCGATCGACCACCTCTACCGCGTCGCCCGCGCGGATTGTGCCCAGCGTTTCGGGGATCAGATTCCAGCCGAAGTTGACCTTGCCGGTATGCGGGTGGACCGCTGGCGCTGTCATCGACGCGTCCGCCCCGGGCGCGACGCACGGTGGGCGCCGTCTCGGCGCCCACCCGGGCAGTGGCCGTTCACCCATCGCAAATCGGAACGCGGGCCCACCCCTGGTTGCATCCGATAGACTTCCTGCCGTCCGATTCCGCGTGCCTCGACGGGGACCGGGACGGTCCCGGGGCTCGTTGTCACAGCCGCTTACACTCACCCCCGAAGGACCCAGCCAACGAATCGCGCAGACGTTTTACGCGCCCAGGTGGGGGATCACCGAACCGAAAGAACCTCAGCCAGATGTTCAAGCAGCCCGTCTGGTCGCGCGTACGGCAGGAAAAGATCCAAAGGTAACTCTACCCTTGTAATACACCCTAAAGCCACACGCGGGAATGTTGGCCTGATCTTCAGCTTAGGCTCGTCGGGTACAGGCAGAAAGCTGAATCCGTACATTGTGCCCAATATCGACATAGTTAGCACATTTTGAAGGCAATCATCTTCTTCAGGGTCGGTCTCTGGACGCGATTTCTTTCGTTTTTGTCGCATAGCTTCCACGATAGGCTCAGCTATTGATTTTCTGTCTTCATCGAAGTCGACGAACAAGTCGCTGAAGTTATGCTGGTTGCCCGTTCGTAAATCAAAGGTGTAGTTTGTGGAGAAGCCATCCAAAGGATAGGCACCACCGCAATATCCACCGATCCGTACCTGCAGGGAGAAGACATCGTGCTGGGTATGTTTGACCTCTACCCGAGACCGAAACTCGAAGTCGCCGTCTTCAAAGCGGTCAAAATCGGATTCATCGCGTGAGCACTGTAGGTTCGCAGCCACGCTGTCGAGCGAGGCGTTCACGCGCTCCTCCACGTCAGGCCGGTGTGGGAAGATGATTTGCGGGATGTCTGCGCCGCTGTCCGGGTGCTCCATCATGATGTACTGGATAGTGTCGGGTAGCACAGGACGCGCGTTTTCAGTCATTCCTCCACCAACCCCGAGTAGCAACGCTGCAATGATGGAGAGCATCAAGGTCGGCATGAGCAAGAGTACAGGGCTTTGAGGCTGCGAAAGCGTAATATGCTAAATTAACCGCTTAACCGCTACCGAGAGTAATTTCATAGACGCAACACAGGTCGCTTCTCCGGATCTGTTCTCTTAGCGAGCACGGCAGCTACAGAGAGACGGCCCTGCTGGAGCGTCGCCAGTAGCCTCCCCCTGTCATCACAGGAAGCGCCAGCGGCGCGACGCATGGGCGGCGCCGTCTCGGCGCCCATCCTGGCAATTGCCGTTCACCCACCACAAATCGGAACGCAGGCCTACCCTTTGCTGCGCCCGAGAAACTTCCTGTAAGTTAGATTATCTAATGTATGACGTCAGATAATATAACACAAGGCAGTATGTTCGGGTCGAAACAGCTCCACCAGGTGCTTGCTGCGGTCGGAGATCTTCTCGCGGCGAGGGGCGAAGACGTCGGCATTGTGGTGGTCGGTGGGGCGAGCCTGAATCTGCTGGGCCTTCTGAAGCGCACGACGAGCGACGTTGACGTGATAGCGCGGCTCGAACCGGCAGGGGACGCCGACCAGCGGACGCTCGTGCCTCCGGAGCCCATCCCTGAGCCGCTGCGTGAGGCTATTCGGACGGTCGCGCGCGACTTTGACCTGCCCACCGACTGGATGAACACGGTGATCGGTGCACAGTGGGACTTCGGCCTCCCGCCGGGCTTTTCGGAGAACCTGACCTACCGCCGGTATGGCGGTCTACTGGTCGGACTGGCCGGTCGGCGTACGCTCATCGCGCTGAAGCTGTTTGCCGGCGTCGATCAGGGGCCTGAGAGCGTCCACGTGCAGGATCTCATCGCGCTTTCTCCCACCGAAGATGAACTGACCACGGCCGCGTGCTGGGTGGAGTCCCAAGACGCATCGCGCGAGTTTAAGCACATGACCGAAGAGGTGGTATCCTATGTCCAGCGTGCGTCTGAATAACATACGAGCCCAGGTCCGAGAGGCTGGTATCCAGGTCCTCTGGCGCCAGTGGTCCGTCATCGGCGCAAGCGCGCTATCAGGCGAGGCGAAGCGCGCCCGAGCCATCATCGATCCGGAAGCGCTGCTGCTATTTTCCCTCTACCTGATGCCGGCTGAGCGACGCCTTCAGGAGTTCATCCGTTGGTGGGCGACCGTAGGCTCGGACCTGCTGAGCGTGCAACGAACCAAGACGCTCGCGAGGCGCTTTCCGTCCGCGACAAAAGAGCACCTGGGCCTGTTTGCCGGGGAAGCCGTTAGCGCCGGCGACAATCGCTGGCGCCGGTACGCGTCTGAACCACGCAAGGAGGAGAACGGGCGCCGAACCGGCAGTGAACTGAAGGGGGCGGACCAGCCACGCCTTCACCCGTCCCCAGCGCTTGTGCTGCGGCTGCGGGCCGGGTGTGGCGTAACAGCGAAGGCCGATGTGCTTGCCTATCTACTCGGTCTGCGCGAGCGTGCGGCGACGACGCAGGAGACGGCGGATGCTACCGGGTATGCGCGTGTGACGGTTCGCGGCGCGCTTATCGATCTGGAGCGGGCCGGTTTTATTCGGTCGAGCGGCCGCGGAGTGGCGCGCTACCGGGCTCCGGAAGCCCCCTGGGCGCAAGTGCTACAGTTTGGCTCGGAGGATACAGCCGACGACCAGGAATACAACGCCCCGGCCTGGCGATACTGGTCGTGGCTTTTTCCTTTTCTGGCCTATGTTGACCGGTGGAGTAGCCTGGAGCTAAGCGCCGAAGGGGCCTACCTCTTGAGCTCTCGAGCGCGGGACCTGTTTGAAGAATACCAGCCAGCCTTCGAGACGTGCCGCATCGACGTCCCGAGGCCCGGCGCCTATCCGGGGGCCGCGTACCTTGAGGCCTTTGAGGAAACCGTAAGCCGCACCACGGACTGGGTGGCTGATAACGTGTAAGCCCCAGAACACAACCCGTAAGCGCCGTTGAGCGCGGGTCTGCCAGGACCAGCGATGGTGTGTTGCTGCGAAGCCCTCAGTGATGATGCGTCAGACGACACCTTTGCGGCAAGCGACTACCGAAAGGTCGCCACGCTGGGGCTTGGGCGGGCTTATGCATTCACCATGGGCTTCCCCCTCTCTTGTGTTCTCTCCCACCCGGGAGAGAAGTTCGTAGAAGCCTTCCGTCATGAGCAGCGCCAGCGGCGCGACCTTTCTGTAGCACGAATGACCCGGCCCAACAAAAAGCGCCGTAGGTGCGACCTTTACCCGTGCAGTCACACCGTTTCCTCGTCGCGTCCGTCTCGGGCGCGACGCATGGGCGGCGCCGTCTCGGCGCCCATCCTGGCAATTGCCGTTCACCCATCGCAAACCGGAATGCAGGCAGTCCCACCCTTGGGTGCGTCCGAGAGACTTCCTGCCGTCTGAATCCTCTTGCCCCCACTGGGACCGGGACGGTCCCGCAGGTTGCATTGCAGCCGAGACGGCTGCAACGAGGGACAGATGCCTATCGACGCGCGATGGGATTCCTGATCCACCATATGTTGCCTAAATGGGCGTAGAGACGCACCATGACACGCCTCTACAGGGTCTTTCACCGTTCACTGATGGAGCCCTGATTATCCACGCTCCACCACCTCTACCGCGTCGCCCACGCGGATTGTGCCCAGCGTTTCGGGGATCAGGTTCCAGCCGAAGTTGACCTTGCCGGTAGCGGGGTCCCGCCGGAACTGCGCGAGCGTGGTGAGCGGCTCTTTGCCGCGCGTGGCCGTCTGCTGATCGATGGTGGTGACGGCGCAGCGCCCGCACGGCTTCACCGCACGCAGCGTCACCTCCCCGATGCGCAGGCGCCGCCATGTGTCCTCCGCCCACGCTTCCGCCCCGCTGACCACCACGTTAGGCCGAAAGCGATCCATTGGCAGTGGCGTGTCGAGGCGCGTGTTCAGGTCAGCCAGTGAGGCCATCGTGGTAAGGAGCAGCGGGTAGCCATCGGCGAAGCTCACGATGTCGTCAGCGTGCACCGCGTAGTCGGCATCCACCGCCCGCCGGCTCTCGGGCGGCATATACACGAGCCGCACGTCCGCATCCAGGTGCGCCGCACACCAGGCGTGGGCCGCGGCAGGCGCCAGCGCCGCCTCCACCGTATCGCCCCAGACCTCCACGGGCAGCCGCTCTGCTGCCGCGCCTGGAATCGGGACGGATAGCGTGGGCTGCTCGGGGGCCGACAAGCGGAGTCCTTCGGGCGTCACCTCTACCCCAACGAGTGCCAGCCGGGGATGGGTGCGCTGCGAGAGGAACGTGCCGTTTGCATCGACCAGCATCCACCGCCGATCCCCTGCCAGCCCGCGATCCTCCACCCGCGCAGTATTCGGGGCCACGCCACCGGCGGATTTCACGGGATAGGTATGCAAGGAGGCGACGGTGAGCATGGCAGGACGGGTCGAGCGGCAGGCGTTAGGAGGTAGCTTCTCGACGCGCGGCAGGGGCAGAGGTTCAGGGCCGGCCGCTTCTCCGCTTGTCGGTTTCCACCACGCCATCACCTCGCCACCCTGCCGCACCACTATGCCTTGTCACGTCCGTCCCGGGCGTGACGCCCCCCGGGACCGTCTCGGTCCCGACCCAACCATATGCATCCCTGATGCAGTTGCGCGACCGCTTCCGCTATGAACTATCGATACGCCACGCAATCCATTTCACACCCTAATTCCGCGCTCCGAACAGTAGAAACAGTGCCGGGAGGACGATCATGTTCAGCGCGGTGGCTGTCAGGAGACCGCCGAGCACCACGATGGCCAGGGGCGCCTGGATCTCGTTCCCGGGTTGCCCACCGCTCAGGGCAAGTGGGATGAGGGCGAGGCCGGCCGTCAGCGCCGTCATCAGGATGGGGCTCAGGCGGCGCATGGAGCCCTCGACGATGGCGGCGCGCAGCGACTGACCGGCCTGCAGGTTGTCGAGGTAGCGATCCACCAGCAGGATGCCGTTCCGGATCGCGATGCCAAAGAGGGTGATAAAGCCCACCAGCGCGGCAATCGTTAGCGGCTCCCCGAGCAGCCAGAGGATCGCCACACCGCCCGTGAGTGCCAGCGGCAGGTTCACGAGAATAAGTACAGCCCCGCGCGTGCTTCCGAGCGCCTGAATGAGCACCATGAGGACCACAAGTAGCGCAAGGACCGTGAGGACCGTAATGGTCTGCGCGGCCTGCTGCGCCTGGGCATACTGTCCACCGATCTGCACGAAATAGCCTTCGGGGAGCGCGATCTCCGCATCTACCCGCTGCTGGATGTCCTGTACTACGCTACCGACATCGCGCCCCGTCGCATTGGCCGATACGGTGAGGACCCGGCGGGCGTTTTCGCGGCTTACGGCGTTCGGGCCGGCTTCGCGCCGCACGTCGGCCAGATCCTGCAGAGGTACCCGAGGCCCGTTGGGCGTGTCGACCCGCAGCGACCGGATAGCGGCCTCACTGCCGCGCTGATCTTCATGGAGGCGCACCGTCAGGTCGTAGCGCGCCTCGCCTTCCAAAACCTCCGACACGGCCATGCCGCGGAGGCCCACGTCGATGTAATCGGCCAGGTGACCGGGCGTAACGCCGTAGCGCGCCATCGCCGCTCGATTGCCGTCAATCAGCAACTGCGGCACGTGGGCTTGTTGGGCCACGTTTACATCCACTGCACCCTCAACCTCGGCGATCAACGCTTCCACCGACTCGCCCAGTGTGCGTAGCTGGATCAGATCTGGCCCAAAAATTTTGACCGCAATGGCGGATTCGGTGCCCGCCAACATGTGGTCGATGCGGTGTCCAATGGGTTGGCCGAGCGAGATATTCGCCCCGATCGACAACTCGCCAAGGGTGGCCCGAACATCTTCCATCACCTCGTTGACCGTGTAGTTGGAGAGATCCAGCTGCACATCAATCTCGCTGGAATGTGCGCCCTGAATGTGCTCGTCCATTGCCGCGCGCCCGGTGCGCCGCGATGTGGAGGTGACGGCGGGATGGGCCAGCAATTCGGATTCCACGCGCCGCCCGATCCCATCCGACACGTCCAGCCCCGTTCCAGGCGGTGCTGCGGCATTTACGACCAGCGTTTCTTCCTGAAACTCGGGCAGGAAGCCGCGTCCGAGAAAGGGCATCGCTACCAGCGTGGCCACTGCCAGTACACCAGCGCCGATAGCCACGCCACGACGGTACCGAAGCGATGCCTCCAGAATGGGCTCATACCGCGCTTTCAGCCACCGAATCAGCCACGGATCGTCGGCCTGCTGTACAGTGGATGCATTCGGCAGCAGGTAGTAGCACAGCACTGGCGTAACCGTAATGGCGACGAGCAGCGACCCGATGATCGCGACGATGTAGGCGAACCCGAGCGGACGCAGCAGCCGCCCTTCGATACCCGTGAGGAAGAAGAGCGGCACGAAGATGACGGCGATCGCTACCGTGGTGATCACGATGGGGCGCCGCACCTCCATGGAGGACTCGAAGACAACCGACCAGATAGAGCTCTGCTCGTCGGCTGGCCGTGCCGCGTTTTCCTTCAGGCGCTGGAAGGCGTTTTCCACGTCAATGATCGCGTCATCCACGAGCGCACCGATCGCGATCGCCAATCCCCCGAGGGTCATCGTGTTGATGGTGATGCCAACGCTGTACATCGCCAAAAAGGTGAACGCCAGCGCGAGCGGCAGCGCTACAAGCGAGATGCCGGTGGTGCGTGCGTTCCAGAGGAACAGAAACAGGATGAGCACCACAAGCAACGCTCCGTACTGCAGCGCTGTGATCACATTCTCCACCGCGAGGGTGATGAAATCCGCCTGCCGAAACAAATCGCGTTCGATCGTCATGCCGTCGGGCAGATCGGCCTGGATGCGGTCAAGCTCGGCGTCGACGGCACCGGTGAGCCCGAGCGTATTCACGCCGGGCTGTTTTTGAATAGAGAAAATGACGGCCGACTCGGCATTGACCGACCCGGCGCCGAGGCGCGGCTTCGCCCCGATCTCGACGGAGGCGATGTCGCGCAGGCGCGTCGGGGACCCTGTGCTCTGGCTCTGGACCACGGTTTCACCCACAGAGTCGAGGTCATAGGCGCGCCCAAGACCGCGAATCTGCACCTCCTCCCCGCCTTCCTGGTAGATGCCTCCAGAGGTATTGCGATTGGCTCCGGCGGTAGCAGCCAGCACATCGCTCAGGGTTACCCCAGCGGCGCGCATCGCGTTCAGGTTGGGCTGCACCTGGTACTCCTTCACGCCGCCCCCGTGCGTAACCACCTGTGCAACCCCTTCAAGTGCGAGCAGGCGGGGGCGGATGTCCCAGTCGGCCGCTGACCGCAGGGCAATGTCGTCGTGCGCCGTACTCGTGAGTCCCACGATCAGAATCTCGCCCATAATGGAGGCCACGGGGGCGAGTGCAGGGGCCTCAATACCGGCCGGGAGGTCGCCCTGCACCTGCTGCAGGCGTTCGTTCACGATCTGCCGGGCCCGAAAGATGTCGGTGCCCCAGTCAAACTCGATGTACACGACCGAAATGCCCTGCATCGAATTAGACCGGATGCGTCGGACATCGGTGGCGCCGTGTACGCTCGTTTCGATGGGCCGGGTCACGAGCGTCTCTACCTCCTCCGTAGCCATGTCCCGCGTTTCGGTAAGCACGGTCACCGTAGGCGCCGAGAGGTCCGGGAAGACGTCGACAGGCATGGTTACAGCCGCGTACAGACCTGAAACGAGCAGAAGACCCGCCATGAATAGCGTGACTACCCGGTTGCTCAGACACCAGCCAACGATGGCGCGTAGCATAAAAGAGCGGAGTTGTGAAACGTGCGATGACGTGCCGGCAGAGACCGGGCGGGCCCAGCGCTGGCCGGATCAATGATGGTGGTGATGGCCGCCGGCTTCGGTATCCACCGAAGCGAGGTAGACCTGATAGGCTCCGCGCGTGACGACGGCCTCTCCAGGTTCGACCCCTCCTTCCACGATGGTGTGCACCCCATCGCTCGGGCCGAGGCGAAGGACGCGGCGCGCGAAGGCATCCTCGTGGGTCCGGACGTAGGCGACGGGGATACCATCTTCCGTGCGAATGGCGGTGGCCGGGATGGTGACGCCACGCGTCGCCCCTTCCACCGGCAGGCGCGCTTCGGCCAGCATACCGATCTTGAGGCGCCCATCGCGGTTATCCACCCGAAACACCACCGGCAGCGTGCGGTCGTCCGGATCGATGGCTGAACCCACGGACACGAGTGCCGCTGTGGCGAAGGGCTCGTCGTATCCTTCGACGGTAAAGGTGGCCTGCTGCCCCTCATTCCGGATCTGCGCCGCGGAGGCGGCCGGCACATGGGCACGCAGCCACACGGACGCGGTGTTTGCGACCGTGAAGAGCCTATCGCCGGTGGCCACATGGGTGCCGGGCGTCAGCATACGCTCTTGCACCCATCCGTCCAGCGGAGCGCGGAGGGTCAGGTCGTAGCCCTCGTCGTCGGCAGAGCCACCGAGGGATTCGAGGGATGCCTGAGCCACTTCCAGATCGTGCCTTGCCTCAATGAGGCGGCGCTCAGGAATAGCCTGGTCGGCATACAATCGCTCGGCCCGGTCCACGTCGCGCTGCAGCCGCTCCACGCGTGCCTTGAGTTCGGCGTACGACCCGTCGTCCGTGGGGGCAAGTACCGCCAACACCTGACCTGCCTGCACCCGGTCCCCCGGCACCGGTGCCTCCAGATTCTGATCAGCCCGAATGAGCCCTGCCGTGGGCGCCGCCACCACCGCCTGCCGTCCTGCTACCGGCTCAATGGTGCCGCTTGCGGATATGGTAGCCGACACCTCACCCGTGCGTACCGTATCGACCACAAGACCAATGGCTTCCTGGTCGGCTACGGAAAGATGGATCCCCGACGCGTGGTCCTCCTGGGCATGGTCGTGATCATCCTCGTGGTCATCATGGTCGTGGTCATGCTCATCCTCGTGGTCATCATGGTCATGATCATGCCCGTGCTCATCGTGGTCATGGTCATCATGCACTTCCGCCCCATTATGCTCGTCGTGGCTGTGGTCGTGGGACTGATCGGATCCGCACCCTCCAGCCACAAGGAGCAGGGCGAGAAGGCACGTAAGAAGAGCGCGCGAGGTTGGCATAGCAGGAAAGCGTAGGCAACAGGGAGCAGCGAGGAGCAGGTTACGGGGTATCACCCATGGCACGAAGCAGATCGAAGTAGCGCATCCACTGCTCAGACGTCAGGTCGATGTCCCGAGCACGCGCATCGGCATAGGATGCGGCAGCCTCAAGCAAATCAGAAAGCGGTATCTCGCCCTCCGCATAGCTGGATTGGGCACTGGCGAGCAGGGCGTCGGGAGAACCCCCAACGGCCGCGATCCGGTCACGCCGGTCGGTGACCGAGGCATAGGCTGCGTGGGCCGCGCGGACCTCGTCATTAACCTCGATGTGCAGAAGGCGCTGTGTCGTTTCGGCGGCGTGCAGGCGGGCTTGCTCGGCGCGTACCTGCGAGGTATTGCGATTGAAGATCGGAATGGGGATCGCAGCCCCGACGAGCAGCCCCTCAAACCCATCAGACTGCCGCTTGTATCCTGCGATGAGCGTGGGATTCGGGATGCGGGCCTGTTGCGCTGCCCGCTGCGCCGCTTCCGCCGTGGCAACCTCCGCCTCGATGCGCATGAGCGTGGGACGTTGCTGCTCGGCCAACGCCTGGGCCTCGAGTAACGTCGGAGGCTCGGCCTCGACCCCATCCAGCGGGACCGGAGCCAGCATCTCCTCGTCTGGATCCGCCTGAATCAGGCGGTTGAGCGTGCGGCGGGTATCGGCCACCTCGAGTTCGGCAGCCGCCTGTTGATCAAGATAGCCCGCATACAGCACCCGGAAGTGCTCCACTGCAAAGCCTGACACGTCGCCTTCCGCAAACCGGCGCTGGTACGTGGTATCGGCCTGCTGAAACAGGCGCAGCGCCGTTTCTACCGCAGTTAGGTGCGCCTCCGCAGCGGCTGCCTCAATATACGCCCGGGCGGCCTGATGCATCAGCTGCAGGCTGTCGACCTGGGCTCCCGCCTCCGCCGCCTCTGCCGTGCGGGTAGCCACCTCGCGCGTGGTGCTACGATGCCCGGGCCACTCGATGGGCTGATGGATCACGGCATACGCCTCCCACACCCGGTCGCTGCCCCGAAACAGCGGCTCGTGCGTAAGCTCCAGTTCCGGATTGGGATAGGCGCGGTCCTGCGCCGCCCGCGCCGCTTGCTCTACGGCCTGCGCGTGGCTTACCTGGAGCTCAAGGCTCTGCTGCTGAAAGCGATCCAGCGCTTCGGCAAGCGTGATGCGCTCCGGCTCGCCCGATGCCGTTTCCGCAACCGGCGGGGACGCGGTGGCCTGCCTGCTGAACCCGTCCTCCGGCACGAGCACCGCGATAATAGAGAACGTCAGCAGCAGTACGGGCAAGATGGTGCGCCATTCAAACCACTCAGGTCTGTACAAAACTGGACTTCCGTGTTGTGAGACGTGCGCGACTGCCACCCTGTTCTAAGTGGCGTGGGCAGGTCGGGTTAAGGGATGGACCGCTCTATCTCGTTAATTCATTATACAAAGGCTGACGGCCACATGCAGGGTCTGGACACCCACCCCGATCCTTGACGAAATCTGCAAAAAAGTGTAGCTTCTCCCTACACTTGACCCCGACCTGTATGCCTGCCCACCCCTGGACGTCCCAGTATCCGGAGGGAACGTCTCCTGAGATCGCGGACGTCACGCTCCCCCACCTCGCCGCGTTCGTACGCGATGCCGCCGACCGGTACGCTGACGCCATCGCCTTCACCCAGTGCATGCCCAACGGCATGAACGGCTCGCTGCGCTACCGCGCCGTGGACGACCTGTCCGACGCCTTCGCGGCCTACCTTCGGGAGGCATGCGAGCTGCAACCTGGCGACCGCGTAGCGTTGCAGATGCCCAACTGCCTCAGCTACCCGATCGCGGCTTTTGGCGTGTTTAAGGCCGGCGGCGTGCTCGTCAATACGAACCCGCTCTACACCGCCTCCGAGATGACCCACCAGTACGCCGACTCCGGCGCGCAGGTGCTCGTCATTATCGATATGTTCGCCGACCGGCTGCCGGAGGTCCTCCCGAATACGGACATTGAGAAGGTGATCACGGTGAAGGTCGGCGATTTCTTTCCGCCGATTATCGCGGGCATCATCCGGCTGGTGCAGCGCTACTGGGACCGCTCAATCCCCACCATCGACATCCCGCACACGCCCTTCCGGGAGGCGCTTGAGGCGGGGCGCAAAGCCATCGACCGGGGCGTGGACGTGGAGGCCTACATGGATGGGCTCGACCACGATTCGCTTGCCGCCCTGCAGTATACCGGCGGCACGACGGGCGTCTCGAAAGGAGCCATGCTGACCCACGGCAATCTGCTGTCAAACACGCGGCAGATGCTTGACATGATCGGGGAGGCCCAGATCCGCCCGGGCACCGAGGTCGTTCTCACCGCGCTACCGCTCTACCACGTCTTCGCCTTCACGGTCAACCTGCTGGGCTTCTTCGAGGTCGGCGCGCGCAACATCCTCATCCCCTCCCCGCGCCCCCCAAGCAACCTCAAGCGGGCCTTTGAGAATTATCCCATCACCTGGATGACCGGCGTCAACACCCTCTTCAGTGCGCTGCTGAAGGAGCGCTGGTTTCTGGAGTATCCGCCGGACCACCTGCGCGCGTCCGCCGCCGGCGGGATGGCGCTCCACACCGCCGTGGCCCAGCGGTGGCGCGAGGTGACCGGTACCGAAATCGTTGAGGGCTACGGCCTTACCGAGGCCTCTCCGGTGCTCTCCTTTAATCCGCTGTCCGGTGAGATACGCGACGGCACCATCGGCATCCCCGTCCCCTCCACCGAGATGCGGATCGTGGACGAGAATGGCGAGCCCGTCCCGCCCGGCACCTCCGGCGAGATCGTAGCGCGCGGACCGCAGATCATGGAAGGGTACTGGCAGCGGCCCGAGGCGAACGAGGACGTCCTGAAAAACGGCTGGCTCCACACCGGAGATATTGGGGTGATGGATGAGGATGGCTACTTCACCATCGTCGACCGCAAGAAGGACATGATCCTCGTCTCCGGCTTCAACGTGTTTCCCAACGAGGTGGAGGACGTGATGACACAGTTGGAGGGCATCGCAGAGGCCGCGGTGATTGGGGTGCCTGATGAGAAGAGTGGCGAACAGGTCCGCGCCTACGTCGTGGCCGAAGACCCCGCCCCAACCCGTGAGGAGATCATCGCCCACTGCCGCAAGCACCTGGCCGCCTATAAGGTACCGAAGAGCGTAGAATTCCGGGACGACCTGCCGAAGAGCCTCGTTGGCAAAATCCTCCGCAAAGACCTCCGCGCTGAGCTGCCCGACGAGCAGTTCGGCTTTACCCCTGAATCCGTCGTCGGCGACCCGAGGAAGTAGCCCATGAGCCATACATTCGATGAGATCGTTGTAGCCACCCTCCAGGAAGTACCGGAGCTGGCGGACGTACCCGACGCCGCGGTGGTGACGGAGTTTGAGCAGATCATGCTGGTGGCGCTGCTGTTCGTGATCATGTTCGGGATGGGCGCCTCGCTCACCCCGCGCGACTTCCTCTCGGCCATCAAGAAGCCGGCGGGCCTGATCATTGGCTTCGTGACCCAGTTCGCGATCATGCCGCTGATCGCCTTCATCATGGTGCTGACCCTGAACCTGCCCCCGTGGGTGGCGGTGGGCGCGCTGCTGATGGGCTCCGTACCGGGCGGCACCACCTCGAACATCTTCACCTACTTCTCCAAAGGCAACCTCGCGCTGAGCGTGTTGATGACCACCAACTCTACGCTCTTTGCGCTGGTTATGACGCCCCTGGCCCTAAGCATCTACGGCGCTGGGCTGGTCGCTGAGGGGGCGGAGATCCCCATCCAGAACATCATCGTGACCCTGGTTATCTTGCTTGTGCCGGTGACCATCGCCATGTGGGTGCGGAGCAAGAATGCCAACGTGGGCGCGGTACTGGAACTGATGGGCGGGGTCTTCGGAATTTTTGTGATCATCTTCCTGATCGTCACCTGGGTGCCGCGCAACTGGGAGCTGCTGCTGACCACCCCGTGGAACGTCTACTTCGTCCCCATCATGCTTGGGCCCATCGGCATTGGCATCGCGTACGGGCTCTCGAAACTGCTGCGGCTCCACCCCATGAACGCGCGCACGGTGGGGCTGGAGACGGGCATTCAGAACGGACCCCTCGCCATCGGCATCGTGATCCTCAGTTTCTCCGGCGCGGCGCTTGACCAGGCGATTTTGATCCCGGTCCTCTACTCGCTGTTCATCGTGATCATCGCCACATTCATCACGCTTTACTTCCGCCGCGCCAATTTGGCGGAAGAGCAGGACATCCCGAGCTTGCTGTGATGGGGAGGGGCGTTACAGGTTCGCCGGCGCTGCCTTTCTCCCCTGATCCCATTTGCGCGCCATCTTTGGTGCCTGTTCTTTCTTCCTCGTCACGTCCGTCCCGGGCGTGATGCACCTGTGCGACCGCCCCCGGTCCCTCGATTCTGTCGGCCTCATCAGGCCTGCATGACTCCGGGCCGCGTCAGGGATTCGATAGCGACGACACGGGGGTGGCGTCCAGCACCTCCTGCGCGGCGCGCTCGCCGGCTTCGATGGCGCCGTCGAGATAGCCGGGGTGGTCTGTGGCGGTTTCGGCACCGGCCCAGAGCAGACGTCCCGCCCAGCAGGAGCGGGTAAGCATGGCTGGTGGTGCTGAGGGATGCGCGACGTGAAGGGGCGCTCTGCCGGCAGGTGTGGTGGCTGGATCGGTGCGCCAGTCGCTCGTGGCAATACCCGTCGGCGCGGGGGCCTCGGAGCCAAAACAATGCGCCAGCTGCGCGCGGATGGCGGCGTGTAGGGCCGAGCGGCCGTCGGTGACGAGCAGCTGAAGTCCCTTGCCATGCAGAAATCCCGCGAGGGCGGCGCGGCCATCGGGGGCTACCGCATCGTGCCACTGAGCGACCGGACCTGCATGGCTGACGACGCGCCCGTCGATGCCCTGCGCATGCCAGAACGCCTCCGCAAACGTGGCCACCACCTTCCCTGAATTAGCCATCCACGTGGGCGTCCGCCGTTGCGCTGCAGTGAGCGCCTCCGGCAGCGGCGGATCGAAGGTGAGGGTGTGCGCCACCAGCCGGGGCGGCACCGCGACGATGAGGCGGGCGACCCGCGTGGTAGACGCCCCGTCCGGCCCGGCTACCGTCACGTCGAGGCCGTGATCGAGCGCATGCACGCGGGTGACGCGATGGCCGAGCGTGACGCACGCGTCCGGAAGCAAGGCCACCAGGCGCTCCGCCAGCCCCTGCGTGCCGCCGTCAAGTCGCCAGGACGGCGGTGGGGTCTCCGGCCATGGAAAGCGCTGAACGGGCTGTTTGGCATGGGGCTCATAGAGGGCCGTGCCGGGCTCGTGCTGTGGGATGCGGTCTATGCCCAGCCGCTCAGCCAGCGCCTGTACCCGGGTGTGCTCCGACCAGTGCCAGGCGGCTCCAAGATCCAGACGTACGCCTGCTGGGCCCACCGCAGGGCTCCAGGTGCGCCCGCCTACCCGCTCGCGGATCTCCCAGACCATCACCGATCGCCCGGCCGCGTGGAGGTGGGCCGCAGCCACGAGTCCGCTCAGGCCAGCGCCAACGATTCCGACAGGGGCAGCAGTGGACATTGCGGGGCGGGGCGTTTGGTGGCAAGCTGGCGGATGTGCCCCTACACGACGGCGACCGTGCGGGTTGCGGAGCCTGCACCCCGCGCGCTGGTGCCAACTGCTTCGTCACGACCTTTCAGGACTGACGGTAGGCTATTTCTCGCTCCCATGCGCTGCGTGAGAGCGTACAACGAGCATGCGCCGGGGAGGCTGGCCCGTCAGACCGGATATGGCTGATGAACCGAAAACGTCAGCAAAATGCCGACGTCATGAGTCGAATGGCGTATTATGCCCAACAGGAGGCGGTCTTCGACGGCGACCTGGCGTACGCTCTGCCCGTAGCGGTCAACCTGCCAGCGGGTGGTCTTCAGCGACGGCCCCCCGCAATCAGCGTGCTACTTCTGTCCACGTGGAATGGGCAGACAACATCGAGCCCTCGGACCGCTCGCCAGCCGATTACCGTCCGAACTATGCCCAACGGTTCTGCAAAACCCATCTACGACAGATGATGGCTAATTAATACTGGTGGGATTTACTATCCTGACTGCGAAAACAAATCCGTCGACTCGGTGGCCTCCACAGGCGAATTCGGATCGTCGGTGGCGTGCAATTCATTCTCCCGAAGCACATACCGAACCGGCCGCTCCTGCCGTATTGCGAGGCCCTGCTCAACGGCGGCGGTGAGCCAGTCGCGGATCTGGGCGAGGCGGACGTCGGAAAAATGGCCGCACACGGCGCGGGCACTGCGGGGTTCGTGCAGGAATTCGCGGAGCACCGGCCACACCAGCGGAAATAGCGCAAGGGCCTCGTCTTTGGTGTTGCCAACTGCATAGCGCGCAGCAGTCTCTTCCAGCGTTAATTGCTGCCCGAAAAGGGGGCCGGGGGTATCTCGGTCGGCAACGGCCTGCCCGTCGCCAGCCTCTGCTCCATCAGCCATCAAGGCGTCGGCGGCAGGCTCTACGTCGGCAAGAATAGCGGGATCCTCCAGCCACTGGCGCAGGGCTACCGTATCGCTCAAGAGCCGCCGGTCAACGGGTATCCCTCCCTTTTCAAGCAGGGCTCGGTTGCCATCGGGCACGGGGGCTTCAGCCAGCACGAAAAGCGGCACCCACGCGTGGCGCAGGTTTTCGGTAGCACCCGCCCATGTGCCGCCGCTACCCTTGGCCGCGTGAGCCACAAGCGTGCCTTCGCCCAACGCGTAGATGTGCTTGTTGCGGTCCATGGCCTTCCACACGATAAATCGCGATTTCGGGTGGAAGGCAGAAATGAGGGTTAGGCGTTCATCCACGATAGCTTCGCGGTAGCGTTTGGTGCGGGCCGTCTGGGCGAGGCCATTAGCCAGCGATCCCACGACGGTACCCCCGGCATCAAGCGCGGCGTCCATCGCTTGTTTATCAACCCCCCGAGCCCCGCCCGAGACCACCGTGAGCCCCTCACGCGCACAGTGGGCGGCGATGTCTTGCACGAAGGCAAGCGCGGCGGGCGAGGCGTCCCGGGAGCCGACGATGCTGAGCGCCCCGTCCGCCAGCAGCTCGTGTGGTCCGACACCGTACAGAAGCGGCGGTGCGCGGTGCTTCAGGCGCTCCTTCAGCTTGGTGGGGTAGCGAGCGTCCGACCGGGCGAGGATCCATCCGCCGGCGTTGGTCCACGCTTCCACCTCGAAGGCCAGCGCTGCGCCCCTATCGAGCAGCTGCTGCACACGTTCGGGCGTCAGCTCGTTGTGAGGGGTAAACTCCGCCAGTGCATCCGCCCCTTCACTCGACAGAAGATCACCGGGGCGCATGCCCGACTTGTTCAGCCAGTCTGCCAGACGGTTATATTCGCCCGTAGATAGCGGCTCGGCGACCTGATCTTTCTTCGACCCCATGTGGGCACAGAGCAGAAAGATGGCCTGGGCATCGGGCGCAAGGTGGTGGGACGTGTCGGGCATCTCAGGTACTCGTGGTAGATGACTCGGCAAGGGTAAACGGTAAAACCGGTCCGGCGCCTGCTTCGCGGAGGAGAGCGGCAATGACGGTCAGCGTCCAGCGAGAGTCAACCGTATCATCGACGAGTAACACGGGCGCCGCGGGTACGATCACCCTGTCGACCGCGAAAACGCCATTGAGGTTGCGCGTCTGGCTCTCGCTGTTGTTCATTGTTTTCTGGGCCGCATTGTCTTTCACCTTTCGAACACAGGCCACGAAAGGTAGATTCATCACATCGGCGAGGCGCCGCGCGAAATCCGGCACGAGGTTGGGCCGTTTGAGCGAGGGTACACTCGTGACCCACCGCGGCGCAGGATGAGGATTCCACCGCTGCGTGATGAGCTCGCAGGAAGCCGAAACAAGATCCTCGCCGAAGTGCCCGTTCGTGTATTTTGCCTTCTTCACCAGATGGCCCCAGCCGGCATCGCCCCAGATGGACAGGGCGCGCCCTTCCTCCGCGCGAAGGTGCTGATCTATCCGGGAGCGCCAGCCGTAGCACGATAGCGCTTCTGAGTGAGGCCACATTTTGCGCGGCTCGATCGCGACTTCACTTCGCCTGAGAAAGCGAGCTGCCGTATTTCCGATATCAGGGGAGCGCGACGCTGGAATCAGCGGAGCCCCCACACAACCGGCACAAATCCCACAGTCGCGGGCATGCGGATCATCAAGAGCGCGCTGCAAGAACGCCATGAGGCAACCCGTGTGGTTTATGTACGCCTGCATTTCGGCCTGCTCGCGCCGGCGGATGGCCTTGATGGCCGCTATCCGCTTATGGTCCACACGGTAGGGCGTTAGGGTTCGGTACCACTGGGCTCCCTGCTTCTGCACGGGCGCCTGATTTTTGACAGAAAGCAGCCGTAGCGCGTGGGCAATCTTACCTCGTGGCAGGTTCACCTGGCGCTCGATCTCATGGATTTTGAGCCCCTGCTCAGCCTCCTCCAGCGCGCGTAGAATTTGGGAAACGTGTGCCTCTGCGGGAAAGGACGTGCGAATAAAGTAGTCGATGATGTCATCGTCCTCCCGGCCCTGCAACAGAATGCCGTACGCGGCATGCCCGTTGCGCCCCGCCCGGCCCACTTGCTGGTAGTAGTGCACCACCGAGCCCGGACGCTGATAGTGCACCACAAAACCAAGATCCGGCTTGTCAAATCCCATCCCCAGAGCTACGGTGGCGACGAGCGCCTTCACTTCGTTTTTGAGTAGCGCCTGCTCAAGCGTTTCTCGTTTCTCGCCATCAAGCCGACCGGAGTAGGCGGGGGCGTTGATGCCGTTTAGCTTCAGCCACTCCGCAATGCGCCGTGCATCGCGCACAGTAAGCGCGTAAATGATGCCACTTCCGGGGAGCTGCGGCACGTATTCAGCCAGCCAGGCCATACGGTCCGTGGGGCTGAGCAGTTTGACGTTCTGAAGACCCAGGCTCGCCCGGGCCAGCGGACCGCGCGATACGCGGACGCCAGCCCCCAGCTGATCCACCACGTCCTCAACCACCCGGTCATTTGCGGTGGCTGTCGTGGCGAGCACCGGGACGTTTTTCGGCATCGCCTGCAGGATCCGGGTGATGCGCTGGTAGTCGGGCCGAAAGTCATGACCCCAATCGGAGATGCAATGGGCTTCATCGACGACGAAAAGTCCTACCGCCGAGGCGATTTTGCTGAGCACCCGCTCGCGAAAGTCGGTGTTGGAGAGGCGCTCCGGCGAAATCAACAGCAAGTCGAGTTTCCCCTCGCGCAGCTGCCGTTCGATGTTCTCCCACGCATCGGTGTTTGTCGAGTTGATGGTTTCAGCCCGAAGGTCGATGGCTCCTGCCGCCTCGATCTGATTTCGCATCAGCGCCAGGAGCGGGGAGATGAGAATCGTGGGTCCGGCCCCTCGATCTCTGAGCAGTCGCGTAGCCAGGAAATAGACCATGCTTTTCCCCCATCCGGTGCGACGGACGAGCAGCAAGGTGGCACGGTCGTCCACAATTTGGCGGATGGCCTCCCACTGGCCCTCGCGAAACTCTGCAGTCGGGGTGTTGAGCGCTTTTCGGAGGTAGGTGAGGCCCTGTTCAAAACGTGTCATGGCAGTCGCTGGAGACGGGAGAGGAATCGCGTCGCACAGTGACGGTGGGGGCGGGCGTTACGTGTGGCATCGTGGTCATCGGGTGAACGCCGGAGGGCACGCTTCCGGTGGGGTCACAGCGATACGGAACGCGCCCATTGTGAGCGAAGAGCTTCACACACAGGCGCCTCCCAACCCGTACCACCGCTGAGGGTCCGAACGATGCGCTGTGCCGTATAAGATTCTACACCTTCCGAGGATAACCGGCAACCGAACAGGGGATAAGGTGCCAGGAACCAGTCCGCACATGCGCCAGGTGGCGTACACCGTAGGCCGCACCCTTCGTATCCCACGTCTCCATCTCCGCGCAGGGATCGCCCAGTCGGGGGGCTCCAAGGGGGCCAACCGTCCCAATCCAACCACCAGGAAACAAGCACCTGAATATCGGGTGCAAAATGACAGCCGATAGCTGCCATAATGACGACCCCATCACCATGCCTCCTCAATCCACGCCATCTGCTGTAGGCTGGTCTGTAGGACTGGACGCAGCGGACAATCTGAGCGAAACCCTCCAACGGTTTGATGCGGGGTTCGGTGGTGACGCAGCGGAGGCGGTTCGGAAGCACCTTGAGCTATCCGTAGACGAGATGGCCGCCTTGCTTGAAATCTCCCCGCGAACCATGAGCCGACGGCTCAAAGGAGGACGCCTCACACCGCTGGAGTCCGATCGCCTCTATCGCTTCGCTCGCCTGTTTGAGCAGGCGCTGGATATTTTTGGAACCGAAGAAAAAGCCCGCCGCTGGCTGAAGAAAGAGCAAATCGCACTGGGCGGACGCGTCCCCCTGCAGGTCGCCCGGTATGAGCCCGGGGTCCAGGAAGTACGCAACGTACTGGGGCGTATCGCGCACGGAATTCCGCTGTAGTTGCTCGCTCTCCGACTGAACCATGCCACACACCGTCTGGCGTATTACACACGCGCGCTATCGGGAGACCGCCTTTTCAGGTGCAGGGGCGCGGCAGTACGGTGGACGCTTTAACAGCCGTGGCGTGCCGGCTGTCTATACCTCTGAAAGCCTTGCACTCGCACTGGTCGAGACGCTGGTGGGCCTTACAGAAGTTGCCGACCTCCAGCACTACCTCTTTTTTCGAGCAGACTTGCCCGAGCACCCGTTGGCCTCTGTTGGCCCAGATAATTTGCCTGACGAATGGGATGCGCACCCACCCTCACGGCGCACGCAGGCGCTGGGCGATCGGTGGGTGGCGCAGCAGCGTGCCCTTGCACTACGGGTGCCATCCGTGGTTGTACCGTACAGCTACAATTACGTCCTCAATCCCGAGCATCCAGATTTCCCCAGCGTGACGATCCACGAGGCCGAGCGTCTACCGGTAGATCCTCGGATCATTACATAAGAGCAATGAATCACTGCCCGAATTTTTACGCCCACCAGCCACCTCGTCTTGATAGAAAAAGGGGTAAGCGGTCACAGCTGTAATCCGGCGACCTGCACCGGCTCTCCGCTTCGCTCAACATGACGTGATAGGCTAAAGTAGGTGACTGATTTAGCCCTCTGCCAGCGAACGACGCGCATCCCGCTGGATCGTAACTGCGACGCCCCACCCAACGTAGGCCGAGCCACACAGTCACCCACCGGTACGACTCAACCATGCGCACCGCTCTTCGCTTCTGCCTCGTCGCCCTATCGCTCGCCATTGCCAGCCTTGCCCTGAACATACAGGCGGCCCTCGCGCAGGACTGGGACATCTCGGCCTATGAGGTAAACGTGGTCGTCCAGGAGGACGGAGCCGTCGACGTGGTAGAATCCATCACATTCGACCTTCGGGAGGGCTCGTTTTCGCGGGGCGAGCGATCTATTGATACGCGCTACATTCGGGAGGTTACCGGGATCGACGTGACGAGCCCGGATGCCGCTATTCGTTCGCTTGAGGTGGACCACCGCCGCCGCAGCACCGAGGTCCGGTGGACGTACGACGAGCGCGAGGAGCCGGTGCAATTTGACATCGCGTACACGGCCCAGGACGTCGTCTATACCGAGGATGAGCGCAATGTGATTGACCTGCAGCTGATCGGCGATGAGTGGCCGGTGCCCATCCACAACGTGCGGGCCTCCATTCGGCTGCCGTTTCCTTCCCTCAACGAAGAAGACATCAACGCGCGCCCCCGAAGCGACGCAACCGTAACCTCTACCGGAGGCGCCTGGGACGTCACCTATGCGTATCCTCAGCTCGCCCCAAACGAGGGCTACCGGGTGGCGATTCGGATCCCGCCGTTCATTGAGGCCCGCGAAGGACAATCGCTACCTGGCGCCACCAGCGGTCGGCAAGTGTTTATCGGCGGAGCGCTCGGCCTGCTCGGATTCCTGACGGTGATCGGAGGCACGATGTGGTACGCCCGCGACCCCAAGCCAACCTCCACGTCGCCTCCCCCGGCCAAGCCCGACCTACCGCTTCATCTGGTCGGCTACCTGGCCCTCTGGGATAACTTGATGGCGTGGCGCCGGATAATCACCGCGCTCATCTACGATCTCGCTCAGCGAGGCCTCCTCTCGCTCACGTGGGTGAAGCCTGAAGCGTCGTGGCTCGGGACTGCGCAGGAGGAACTGCAGATTGACGTAACCGCTGAAACACACACCCTGCCGGACATCGAGCGGTCGCTACTGAACAAGCTTCGGGAGCACGACACCCTGCGCTCCTTTATGACGAACGAGGACAAGTTCTTGCGCACGCAGGCAACGGCCATACGAGATGAACTGGCCCGAAACGGCCTGATCGAAACGTATCAAGGGCGCGGCATCGGTATCGCTGCAGCAGGAATCGGACTGACGGCCTTGGGCGTGGGGGCCATCGTGCTGTTTTCCGGATTACCCGCCACCATCGGCGGAGGCATCGGCCTGGGATGCGGGCTCGGCACGCTGATGATTCTCCTTGACCAGCGGCTCTACAGCAAATCGCTGACGGCTGAGGGAGCAAACGCGCGCGAGCAGGTCCTGTCTTTCCAGCAGCACCTGCGCGAAACGATCGAAGACCACCTGGACGACGACCCCGTACGGTCGGCCACTATTTTCATCGAGCATATGCCGTACCTCGTGCTGGATCTGCAGATGAAGACCAGCGTGCTGCAACAGCTGGGCGATGCGCTTGAGGACCACCCGGAGGAGATCGCGTTGCCTGCGTGGATTCAGGACCAAGTCGCCGATGGTCAGCAGCGCCAGTTCACTACGGCCTTTGTGGTCTTTTACATGATGTACATGAACAGCATGTCAGGCACGGCGGCGTCTGGGGCCGGGACGGGGAGCTCCTTCAGCGGCGGATCGGTCGGCGCCGGATCTGTGGGAGGCGCTGGAGGCGGCGGCGGTGGGGTATCGTAAACGACCGTGAGGCCCGGCGTGCTGCACGTTTGCTGCCGAAGCCACTCCCTCAGCGGCGCCGCGTTCGCAGCATCACGTAGTCCGCGATGGTCAGGCGGGCCAGGTCTTCGTAATGAGCGGCGCGGGCGGCGCGGCCCTGGGCAGCGCAGTGATCGGCCAGGGCCTGCAGCTGGTTCATCTGGACCTGCAACTGGGCACGGACGGCAAGGATGGCGAGGAGCTTCGTCTTGTCAGGCATCGGACGGTTCATGGACGGGTATGGGAGTGCGCGGGAGGATCGTGGATACGCGCCACAGGTGCGCGTATTGGACCATACGAAGCCCATCGCGAAACGGATGGGACCCGGGCCGGCGCTGCTGATAGGCTTCGCGTTCCCGCACCGTTGGCCCGCTGATCGATCCTCCGCTACCGATGCCCTGCTACCGATGCCCTGCTACCCAATCGCCAGCATCCGCTCCACCGACCGCAGGGCGCGGACGCGGATCTCTTCGTCCACCGTGATCTCCTGATGCATGTGTTGGAGGCCGTAGAGCGTATCCTCCAGCGTGATCTGGTTCATGTGGGGGCAGCGGACCCAGCACATGCGCAGCAGCTCCTTCTCCGGATGCTCAGCCATGATGTTGTCGCCCATGGAGCACTCGGTGAGCATCAGGTAGCGCTTGGCCTTGCTCTGCGCCACGTAGTCGATCATGGCAGACGTACTGCCGGCAAAGTCGGCGGCGTCCACCACGTCGGGGCGGCACTCGGGGTGGGCCAGCACCAGCACGTCGGGGTGCTGCGCGCGGGCCGTCTCGATGTCGCCCACCATAAACTGATCGTGCACCTCGCAGCGGCCCTTCCACCCGATCATCGCGTCGTCACCCGCATCGACCGGCGCGCCGTCACCGCCTACCGAGGGGAAGAGGATCTGCTTGCCCGTCTCCTTCGCCACGTTCTGGGCGAGGTACTCGTCGGGCAGGAAGATGACGGTGTCGCTATCCAGTGAGTTGACCACCGCCGCGGCGTTACTGGACGTGCAGCAAATGTCCGTCTCCGCCTTCACATCGGCGTACGTGTTGATGTAGGTGACCACCGGCACCCCGGGAAAGCGGGCCTTGAGCTGCCGAACGTCGTCCGCGGTAATGCTCTCCGCCAGCGAGCAGCCGGCCTTGTCGGCGGGCAGCAACACGGTCTTCTCTGGATTCAGGATCTTGGCCGTCTCGGCCATAAAGCGCACGCCGCAGAAGACGATCACGTCACGCTCGGTCTGCGCCGCAAGCCGGCTGAGGCCGAGGGAGTCGCCGGTGTAATCCGGGATCGAGTGAAAGAGCGCGGGCTCCATGTAGTTGTGGCCCAGGATAACGGCGTTTTTCTCCTCTTTCAGTTCGTTGATCTGCTGGGCGATTTCGGCCTTCTGCCAGACCTCATCTTCGGGCAGCGTGGGGAGCTTCTCTTTCAGATGAGCGAACAGGCCGTCGACGGTACGGGGTACGGTGATGGGCTCGGGCATGACTTCTGAGGTGATGAACAGATGGGCGTCAGCTATCGGAAAGGCGTAGGCTGACATCGAGTGAGGAGGCGGAGTGGGTAAGGGCGCCGACGGAAATGAAGTCGACGCTGGTCTCGGCAATAGCGCGGATGGTGGCGTGGGTAACGTTGCCGGAGGCTTCGAGCGGCGTGGTGCCGCGGGCTCGTGCAACGGCTGTTTCTATTTCCCCTAACGTCATGTTATCCAGCAAGATGCGTGTGGGCCTACGCTGCAGCGCGTCGTCAAGTTCATCCAGGGTCTGGACTTCCACGACGAGCGGATATCGGTCGCCATACGCGGCCCTGACCTGATCGATGGCGGCCTCAATACCGCCGGCTGCGGCGATGTGGTTTTCTTTGATCAAGACCTCATCGAATAGCCCCATCCGGTGATTCTGTCCGCCGCCTTGCTGTACGGCATACTTGTCGATGTGGCGCAGGCCGGGGGCAGTCTTTCGGGTGTCGAGCAGCGTCGCGCCGGTGCCGGCGATCAGGTCGACGAGGGCGCGCGTCTGCGTGGCGATGCCACTGCAGCGGCCCAGCAGGTTGAGCGCGGGCCGCTCGGCCACAAGCAGGGCGCGTCCGGGTCCAGCCAGTGTGGCG
>Ga0207421_10001271_pt1 | contig 32736 bp, 29 predicted proteins | sample SodLakKL_010_SED_4_FD_187542 | JGI IMG/M metagenome (GOLD analysis project Ga0207421, IMG submission 187542) | Alkaline sediment microbial communities from Lake Tanatar, Kulunda Steppe, Russia - 8KL_010_SED (SPAdes) (version 2) | ecosystem: Environmental > Aquatic > Non-marine Saline and...
CAGAATATTCGAAAATGCGGTTTGCCCAACCATAACTATTAAACTACCATTAAAACTGCATTTCTTCCTTTTTCAAAGATCTATTTGCGGAATTCCTGAAGCGGCAGGAGCAATTCTTTACAAGCCGGATGTAATGTGCTAAGATCGCTTTAGTCAGAACCGCTGGCTAGGTATGGCGAATTCCCGGCGCTGTACTTGGCAAGCGGCGATTAATAAAAAGGGAGGATTATGGAATGTTTGAGCATGAACAGAAGCAGGGGATCATTGATCAGTACAAAAGGCATGAAGGGGACACAGGTTCTCCGGAAGTTCAGATTGCGCTGCTGACAGCGCGAATTAATTACCTTACCGAACACCTGAAAACCCATAAGAAAGATTATCATTCCCAGCGCGGGCTTTTGAAAATGGTAGGCCGGAGAAGAGGTCTGCTTAATTACCTGCGCGAACGATCTCCCGAGCGCTACCAGGAAATTTTAAGTAAACTGGGCTTGCGGAAATAGTGGAGTATTTAACACGGGGGCTTGCCCCCGTGTTTCAGTTGTAAAACTTGAGCAGTTGAGAGGAGTATTAGTATATGCAATCTTATACCATGGAACTGCAGGGGAAAACCCTGACTCTTGAAACCGGCAGGCTGGCCAAGCAGGCCAACGGAGCCGTCCTGGTTCGGTACGGAGACACGGTGGTCCTGGTTACGGCCACTGCTTCCGATGAGCCGCGTGAAGGTGTGGATTTTTTCCCGATGACTGTTGATTACGAGGAAAGGCATTACGCCGTGGGCCGGATCCCCGGTGGTTTCATCAAGAGAGAAGGACGCCCGACAGAAAGGGCAATTTTAGGATGCCGCCTTACCGACCGGGCCCTGCGGCCGCTTTTCCCCAAAGGTTTCCGCAATTCAGTCCATATAGTGAGTACTGTCCTGTCCATGGACCAGGACTGCCCCCCGGAATCACTTTCCATTATTGGGGCTTCGGCAGCCCTGTCCATATCGAAAATACCTTTTGACGGCCCGGTGGCCGCCGTTATAGTCGGTTTGATCGACGGTGAGCCGGTGGTCTACCCCGACCAGGCGCAGCTGCAGCAGAGCGACCTGCACCTGATGCTGGCCGGGACCAAAGATGCTGTAATGATGGTAGAAGCCGGTGCCCAGGAGATCAGCAGGGAAGATGTGTTGAAATGCATCGAGGCCGGCCATGAGGGGATCAAAGAAATTGTAGCCCTTGAAGAACAGATGGTTAATGACTGGGGAACTGAAAAAATGGAAGTCCCCGAAGCAGAGCTGCCAGCACAAATGGCTGAAGAAGTAGAACCGGCTATCAAGGAAGGGATCAGCGAAGCCCTTCAGATTGCCGATAAGCAGGAACGTGAAGACAGGCTGGCTGCTTTTAAAAATGAAATTGTGGAAAACTACCTGGAAAAATACCCGGAAAACGAAGCGGAACTGGCCAAGGTTTTTGAAAAAGTCCTCAAGGAAACCCTGCGCGAGATGGTTATTAACCAGGAGCTGCGGGCCGACGGACGAAAACCTAAAGAGATCAGGCCGATAACCTGCGAAGCATCGGTGCTGCCCCGGACCCACGGTTCGGCCATTTTTACCCGCGGCCAGACCCAGGTCCTCAGCATCTGCACCCTCTCCGCTCTGCGGGACGTACAGATCATTGACGGGCTGGGCCTGGAAGAATCAAAGCGTTTTATGCACCACTATAATTTCCCGCCCTACAGTGTCGGGGAAGCCGGTTTTATGCGTGGTCCCGGGCGGAGGGAAATCGGACACGGCGCCCTTGCTGAAAGGGCTCTGGAGCCGGTTGTTCCTTCAGAAGACGAATTCCCCTACACCGTGCGCCTGGTTTCAGAAGTGCTTGAATCAAACGGTTCTACTTCCATGGGCAGTGTATGTTCGTCTTCAATGGCAATGATGGATACCGGGGTCCCGGTTAAAAGGGCAGTAGGCGGTATCGCCATGGGCCTGATCAAGGAAGAGGATGATGTGGTGATCCTATCCGATATCCAGGGCGTTGAAGACTTCCTGGGAGATATGGACTTTAAAGTGGCCGGAACCGAGCAGGGCATTACCGCCCTGCAGATGGATATAAAAATCAAGGGTATCTCACGGGAAATACTGCAGGAAGCCCTGGAGCAGGCCGATATTGGATATAAATATATCTTAAATGAAATGAATGAAGTGATCAGCGAACCGCGGCCCGAACTGTCGCCGAATGCACCGCGCATGATCAGGCTCCAAATCCCGGTTGATAAAATCAGGGATGTTATCGGCCCGGGCGGCAAGATGATTAACAAAATCATTGCCGATACCGGTGTTGATATCGATATAGAGCCGGATGGAAGGGTATTTATCGCTTCGGTTGACCCTGAAGGCGGCCAAAAGGCGAAGGAAACTATTGAAAACCTGGTTAAAGAAATCGAGCCAGGTGAGATCTACATGGGGAAAGTTACCCGGATCGAACGGTACGGGGCCTTCGTCGAACTGCTCCCCGGACAGGAAGGACTGCTGCATATATCAAACCTTGACCACCACCGGGTGGATAAAACAGAGGATGTGCTCAGCCTCGGCGATGAAGTCGAAGTCAAAGTGCTGGATATTGACGACAGGGGAAGAATTGACCTGTCCAGGAAGGCCCTGCTGAAAAAGCCGGCCGGAAGCGGCGATGGCGGCGGTGGAAGGCCTCCGCGGGGCCGAGGTAAGCCCGGTTCTTAAAACTGATGGCAACAAGGATTAAAAAACCCTAGCTGCTAGGGTTTTTTAGGTGATCCATCGTGAACAGATGCTGAAAGATGCGCTTTTTTACTGCAAAGGTATAATGAAGGGAGAAATAATTGAACAAGGAACCGGTAGTTCTCCCCCTGAAGCGGGCTGAACATACAGCGGATATACCTATGCCCCGCTATATGACGGCAGGTGCCTCGGGCATGGATCTTTATGCTGCGGTTGAGAGCGAGGAGACCATCAACCCCGGCGAACTGGCCTTGATTCCCTCCGGCCTGAGGGCCGCTGTTCCTCCCGGATATGAACTGCAAATCAGGCCCCGCAGCGGACTGGCTGCCAAAAACGGGATCGGCATCTTAAATTCACCCGGCACAATTGACTCCGATTATCGTGGTGAGATCAAGGTGATCATGATCAACCTGGGCCCGGAACCTTTTACGGTTAAAAGGAAGGACCGGATCGCCCAGATGGTCTTATGCCCCGTGGTACGGGCGGAAATAACAGAAGTTTCAAAGCTGCCGGACAGCGATCGCAGCGACGGGGGCTTTGGCCACACCGGCAGTTCTTGAGGGGGTAAGCCCAACCCGGTGTATACATTGAAGCTGTTAAATAATTGAACCAGTTAATAATGGAGGTTAATTTTGGCGAAAAAAAGTAAAAAAAGTAAAAACATACAGCTAATCCCTCTCGGAGGGGTTGGCGAGATCGGTAAAAATATGTTTGTTCTGCAATACGGCAAAGAGTGCATTATCATGGATGCCGGTTTAAAATTTCCGGATGAAGCAATGCTGGGGGTAGACATAGTAATTCCCGATATTTCGTACCTGCTGGAGCAGGATCTTGATATTCTGGGGGTTATCCTCACCCACGGGCACGAAGACCATATCGGGGCAATTCCATATATTATCGAAGAGCTCAAGGCTCCGATTTACGGAACCCGCCTGACCCTGGGCCTGCTTGAAGCCAAGTTTATGGAAAACCCGGTCGGCGACATCGAAATGAATGAAATCAATCCCGATCAGAAGTTGATCCTGTCCGATAATTTTAAACTTGACTTTTTCAGGACCAACCACAGTATCCCCGATTCGGTGGGCGTATCAGTTGAAACACCGGTTGGCACAGTGGTCTATACCAGCGACTTCAAATTTGACCAGACCCCGGTTGACAGCAAAATTACCGATTATCACAAGCTGGCTGAACTGGGCCGAAAAGGAGTCGTGGCAGCCTTGATCGATTCGACCAACGCTGACCGCCCCGGCTATACCTTTTCGGAAAAAGAAGTCGGCGAAAGCATAAACGAGATCTTTCGCCTTTCCCGGAGCAGGATTATCCTGGCCACTTTTGCTTCCAATATCCACCGCATCCAGCAGGTAATTGACGCGGCGGTCTGTTACGACCGCAAGGTATGCGTGGTCGGCAGGAGTATTGTCAATTCGGTGGATATTTCGAGCGAGCTGGGCTACCTGAAAATACCGAAAGGCCTTCTCATTGACACCGATAAGGTTTCTGATTTTCCTGCTGAAAAGGTGGCCCTGATTACCACGGGCAGCCAGGGCGAACCGATGTCGGCCCTGACCAGGATATCGCAATCCGAACATCGCCAGGTCCAAATCCAGCCGGGCGATACGGTAATCATTGCCGCCAACCCGATTCCCGGAAACGAAAAACTGGTAGCCCGGACCGTGAATAACCTGTTCCAGCTAAAAGCGGATGTCATCTATAAACCTGTTTCCGGTGTCCATGTCTCCGGCCATGGCAGCGAAGAAGAAATTAAGCTGATGCTCAACATGCTCCGCCCGGAATATATTATTCCCGTTCACGGAGAGTACCGCCAGCAGGCTAAATGTTCCAAGATCGCCAGCAAAGTGGGCATCCCTGAGGAAAATGTATTCCTGGTAAAACCGGGTAATGTAATGGAGTTTTCGAACGGCTGGGGCAAGATGTCCGGCTCAGTCTCAGCGGGCAGGGTTTTGGTTGACGGTTTTGGCGTTGGGGATGTCGGTGAAGTGGTGATCCGTGATCGCCAGATGCTGTCGGAAGACGGGATCGTGATCATCATCCTGGCCATTGATCCCGATAAAAATAAAATTTTATCCGGCCCCGAGATTATCACCCGCGGTTTTGTTTATGTCCGCGAATCGGAAGATATGCTGGAAGGGGCAAAAGGAGAACTGAACAAAACTATAGACCGGATCAGCCGCCAAAAGATCCAGGAGTGGAACAAGATTAAATCCAGGATCAGGGATTCTGCCGGAACTTATTTTTACAACCGTACCGGCCGCAAGCCGATGATCCTGCCCATAATCATTGATGTTCCTTCCAATGGGGATCCTAAAAAGTAAGCACCGGCCGCAGGATTCAATTTTTGGGAGCGCTGCAGCGTTCCCTTTATTTTTTTGGCTATGAAGGATTTTTATTGAAGTAGTAGAAAATAAATAACCAGGAAAACAATCAGGAAATATAGCTATAGCGGAGATCTCGTATTGAATCGAACCGAATCGAAGGGGCAAGAGCATTTAACTAACGAGGAGGGAAAAAAGTGAAAACCACCTTGAGTGTTATTAAGGCCGACGTCGGCAGCATAGCCGGTCATATCAGGCCTAGCGGAGCTTTAATCGAGGCGGTTAAAGATTGCATTGAACGGGAACTGGGCAAACTGATAACTGATTACTATGTCGGCAGCACCGGTGACGATGTGGCGATCCTGTTCTGCCATACTCATGGAGAAGGGTGCACGGAATTGCACAAGCTGGCCTGGGATGCATTTATCTGCGGGACCGAGAAGGCCAAGGAACAGGGCTTGTACGGAGCGGGCCAGGATCTGCTGGCAGACGCTTTTTCAGGCAACGTCAAAGGCTTGGGACCTGCCGTGGCGGAAATGGAAATAGAAGAGCGAAAAGCGGAACCATTTTTGTTGTTTACTGCAGATAAAACCGATCCGGGTGCTTACAATTTGCCATTATATTTAAGTTTTGCCGATCCGATGCACTGTTCCGGGCTAATCCTTTCACCCAAAATCAGCCAGGGATTTAAGTTTGTGATCCTGGATGTGGGGCATACAGAACAGGATCGGATTATAGAACTTTGCACTCCCGAAGAAACATATGATATTGCGGCGCTGCTTCGTGACAACGAACGCTTTGTGGTTTCGGCTATTTATTCCCGGGCCACCGGCGAACGGGCCATAGCAGCCAGCACCACCCGCCTGCACAATATAGCGGGAACCTATACCGGCAAAGACGATCCGGTTATGCTGGCCCGCTGTCAGGGTGATTTTCCGGCCACCGGGGAAATCCTTTCGCCCTACAGTATCGGGCATTACGTGGCCGGTTTCATGCGGGGCAGCCATACCGGCCCGCTAATGCCGGCCCAGATGGGTTGCAGTATTTCTTATTTCGACGGGCCGCCGGTTGTTAGCGCGGCAGGATTCTGTGTCCATAACGGAAAGCTGACGGAACCGGTGGACTGTTTTGATCATCCCTACTGGGACTATGTCAGGGATAAAGTGTCCCGTAAAGCCTTTGATATGAGAGAACAGGGCTTTTCTGGCCCGGCAATGCTGCATTACTCGGAACTGGAGTACGGGGGTATAGTCGAAACCATGAAAAAGCTGGACAGTAAATTTTCCTGTTAAATGCTATAATCAGCATACATAGAACTGGTATGCAGGGCTGCCTCACCGGGCAGCCCTGTTGAGTAAAATATACCACGGCCAATGAAGGGAAGAGGAAAAGGTGGACAATTACAAGTTCATAGTAAATCCGGTTGCCGGGGGCGGAAAAGCCAAAAAACTGGTGCCGGTCATTGAACGGGTATTTAAAGATCACGGAGTGGAATTTGATATTTACTTTACCACGGGCCGGGGCGATGGTATTGAGGCCGCCCGCAAAACGGCCGAGCAGGGATTTAGAGTTATCGTTGCTGTGGGAGGGGACGGAACGGTTAACGAGGTCCTGAACGGAATAGTGGGCACGGGAGCTGTCCTGGCGGCGGTGCACGGCGGTAAAGGCAATGATTTTGCCACGGCTGTGGGAATGCCGCGCGATATTGAATCAGCCTGCCGGTCCCTGATCGAGGGCAATACCCGGGCTATCGATCTGGGCCGGGTGCTGGATCGTTATTTTATCAATTCCGTCGGGATTGGATTTGATGCCTCCGTAGCCGAGAGAGCCAACAATAGGATCAAGATGTTTAGAGGCGCGAGCGCTTACATTTACGCCTTTTTGCAAGAGCTTCTTTCTTATAGTTCGGTTGAAGCGATGATTGATACGGGCAACGGCCCTTTAAAATTAAAACCCCTCCTGGTAGCGGTTGGCATCGGCCAGGCTTACGGCGGTGGAATGAAAATAGTTCCCGATGCCGTCCAGGACGACGGCCTTTTTGATGTCTGCGTGTTCGATGACAGCATGAACCGCCTGGAGCTGGTTTATCATTTCCCCAAAGTATTTTCCGGCAAGTTAAAATATTTGAAGCAGGCTTCGATGTACCGGACAGGGGAAGTAACAATCCACTTTAGTGAGCGGCGGCCCATGCACATGGAAGGAGAAATATTTTACGGCGACAGCATGCATTTTACGATCGAACCGCGGGGTATGACCGTATTAACAGGCAATAAAAGGGCTGATGTGTAGTTACAAGGGTTGTTTTAAACCTTTACTTTCTTGAACAAGTGTTTTATAATGCTCTGTAGCAGGAAAAATTGGTAAAATTTATCAAGGTGGTTGTTTTTTTTGGCCAAAAAACGTAAAAAGCGCTCCAGTCAGGAGATGCAGGGTCAGGTTAAGGGCATTTTACTGGTGGCCCTGGCCGTATTTTGTTATGTCGGCCTGGTCCAAACCGACCAAACCGGAGGAGTGGGCCTGGTTGTCAGCACCGTATTAAGAACTATGGCCGGCGAAGCGGCAGTAGTAGTGCCTTTATTTATCGGGATTCTGGGTTTGCGTTTAATAATTCCCGGTGAAAATTTTAATGTCAAGTCTAGAATGACCGGATTGTTAATCCTTTCGGTCCTGGCCATGATCTGGATCCACCTGCAGTATATTATCGGCAGGTTGGCTTACCTGCCGGCAAACGACTTAATCATGGGCAGTTTTTTGCCGGGGCTGCAGGGCGAAGGAGGAGGGGCAATTGGAGCAGCCTTTGCGGTGGCCCTGTATTTTTCGATCGGAATTACCGGGACCCGGATCTTGCTTTTTGCCCTGGCCCTGATTTCTGTTCTCATGGTAGTTGATATTTCGGTTAACCGGCTTCTCAATATTTTCCTGCGGATGTTGGAGCGAGTTTACGAGTTCTTGAAAAAGCTGTTTCGGGGGCTGTCCGGAGTGGCCGGAAAAGGAGTGGCCGGTTCTAAGGAGAAAATTAGAGATGCCGCCGAGAAAAGGAAGGCCGCCGCTGAAATAAACTCGGCCGAGGCCCTGCCGGAACAGCCGGCACCCGATCAACCGCCTGCGCCGCCGGTCCAGGTTTGGAATGATCCTGCCGGGCAAACGGCGGCAGCGGAAACTGGGAGTTACCAGCAAGAAAGGCAGCTTAACATAAACGAGCCGCAAAGGGAAAATGGCGCGGGTGATCTGCCGGCCGTGGTGGGTAAAAAAGGTAAATCTTTTTCCGACTATATTTATCCCCCGCTGGAACTGCTATCTCTGCCCCGCTCTAACGGCGATCACCAGTTAAAGAACAGCAGGGATAGAGCCAGGAAACTGGAAAATACCCTCCGAAATTTCGGAGTGCAGGCCAGGGTAACCCATGTTCAGGCCGGACCGACGGTTACCCGCTTCGAAGTCCAGCCGGAAGCCGGGGTTAAAGTAAGTAAAATTATTGGCCTTTCTGACGACCTGGCCCTAAACCTGGCCGCCCCGCTGGTCAGGATCGAAGCTCCTATTCCCGGCAAAGCGGCCCTTGGCATCGAAGTCCCGAACAGTATTATCTCACTCGTTCATTTAAGGGAAGTGATTGAAGAAAATAACTTTAAGAAGAGTGCTTCCCCGTTGACCATCGGCCTGGGTAAGGATATAACCGGGGGGCCCGTAATCGCCGACCTGGCTAAAATGCCCCACCTTTTAATTGCCGGAGCGACAGGATCCGGTAAAAGCGTCTGCCTTAACACCCTTGTCACCGGTATTTTATATAAAGCGCACCCGGAGCAGCTGCGGTTTATGATGATCGACCCGAAAGTGGTCGAACTCAGTGCTTATAACGGTATCCCTCACCTTTTAATGCCGGTCCTGACCGACCCGCGCAAAGCTTCGCTGGCTTTAAGAAACATGGTCCGGGAAATGGGACGCCGTTATGATCTTTTTGCCCGCCTTGGGGTTCGCGATATCAGCACATACAACGAGATGGCGTCCAGGGATGATGAGCTGGAAAACCTTCCCTTTATCGTGATCATTATCGACGAACTGGCCGACCTGATGCATGTATCACCCGGTGAAGTGGAAGATGCCATTGCCAGGCTGGCCCAGATGTCACGGGCAGCCGGAATACATCTTATTGTTGCCACTCAAAGGCCTTCCGTAGATGTCCTAACCGGTATTATAAAAGCCAACATCACTTCCCGGGTTGCCTTTACAGTTTCTTCCCAGTTCGATTCCCGGACGATTCTGGACATGGCCGGGGCGGAAAAATTGCTCGGCCGCGGCGATATGCTTTTTTACCCCGTCGGGGCGGTTAAGCCTTTCCGGGTCCAGGGCGCCTTCATCAGCGAAGAGGAAGTCAAAAATATTACCGATTTCATAAAAGAACAGGGACTGGTGGAGCAAGAAAACGGGAGCAATTTCCTTGAAACTCCGGAAGAAGTTGAAGAAGAAGAAACGGATGCCCTTTTTGCCGAAGCCGTTGACCTGGTGGTAAGGACTGGCCAGGCTTCAATATCGCTGCTCCAAAGAAGGTTCAGGATTGGGTATACCAGGGCGGCGCGGCTGATTGACGACCTGGAAAGAAAGGGCGTTGTGGGGCAGTTTGAAGGAAGCAAACCCAGGGAAATCCTGGTCACCCCGGAGCAGGCGGCTAAAATTTGCGAAGAAAGCAAACAGGAAAATGATTAGCAGTTTTGGCACACGGCAGCTCGCTTAACCCTGAGAGCAATTTTAGATTATTTTTGACAACGACCCGTATTTTGCCAGAAAGCAGGGGAATGATATTATCCGTTATTCTAACAGCACTGACAACCCGGAACGAGATCCGGCAGGAATTAAAGTGGCCGCGATATCGCTTGGCTGCTCCAAAAACAGGATCGATACAGAAGAAGTACTTGGCTACCTGGCCAAAAACGGATATATATTAACCGACCACTATGATTCGGCTGATGTTATTTTTATCAATACCTGCGGGTTTATAGAGGATGCCCAGCAGGAATCGATCAATACGATCCTGGAAATGGTCGATACCGGAGGCTCAGAACGTCCTAAACTGATTGCCGCCGGCTGCCTGGTTGAAGTTTACGGCGCAGGGATTATGGACAGTATTCCGGAGCTTGACGGGGCAATCGGGGTGCACAGTTACCGGGAACTGGATCAGTTTATGGAAGCACTTTTTTCCGGCAAGCGCCCGGTGCTTAAAAGTGCCCCCTCAAGCGAGTATAGCTCACTTTCTACCCGGGTTCTAACTACTCCCGTTCACACTGCTTTCGTAAAGATCGCCGATGGCTGCGATAACCGCTGCCATTACTGCATGATTCCTTCAATCAGGGGCCCGTACCGGAGCAGGGCTCCCGAAGAGATCGTGGCTGAAGTAGAGGATCTACTTGATCGTGGAGCTTTTGAAATAAACCTGATTGCCCAGGATACCACCGCCTACGGCACAGACCTGGAAGAGCGGCCCAACCTGGCCGGTCTGCTCAAACAAATACTGCAGCTTGATCGCAATTTCCGGCTCCGTATTATGTATACTTATCCTTCCAGGATCGATGATAGTTTAATAGAGTTGATCCGGGAAGAAAACAGGATTTGCAATTACCTGGATATTCCCATCCAGCACGGCAGTGACTATATTCTTAAGCAGATGGGCAGGCATTACAGGCAGGAAAATTTGCGGTCACTTTTTGCAAAACTGCGCCGCAGGATTCCGGACCTGGCCCTGAGGACCACCGTGATGGTCGGCTATCCCGGGGAGACCGAACGGCATTTCCTGGATTTGCTCAACTTTATTAAAGAGCATCCCTTTGAAAGCCTCGGTGCCTTCACGTATTCCCGCCAGGAAGAAACCCCTGCCGGCAGCCTGGAGCAGCAGGTTCCCGCCCGGGTTGGCAGGAAACGCTTCAAAGAGTTAATGCTGAAACAAAAACGGGTGGCCCGCCAAATCAACCAAAAATACCTGGGTCTGAGGCTGCCAATCCTTGTCGAAGGGAAAGTGAAAACGGGCGTCAGCTGGCATTACGGCCGGACTGAATACCAGGCCCCGGAAGTGGATGGCCTGGTTTATTTTCGTTCAGTGGAAGAGCTGAAGCCGGGGTCCTGGGTTTCGGCTGAAATAAAAGCTGCCGGGCCTTACAACCTGTTGGCGGCAAAACCGCTGTTAATTGATCGACTGCCCCGATAAATAGATTTAGCGAAGGGTGAAAAACATTGCAGGCTGACCTGATTTGTGTAGGAAATGAACTGCTGACCGGATTAATAGAAAACATCAATTCCGGTTTTCTGGCCAGGAGGCTCTGGTCGGCGGGAATCGAAGTCCGTGAAGCGGCGGTGGTGGCTGACAGCACGGAGGCAATTAACACGGTTCTGGAAAGGGCCCTTGAAAACAGCGAAATCGTGATCATCACCGGGGGGCTCGGCCCGACCGATGATGATATGACCAGCGAAGCAGTTGCTTCTGCCCTCGGCCTCAGGCTTGCTCTGGACCGGAACTGGCTGGAAAGGATCGAGAAATTTTTCAGCGGCCGGGGCCTCAAAATGACCGACAATAACCGCAAGCAGGCCATGATTCCGGAAGGAGCCACCTTACTGAAAAATCATGGCGGAACAGCGCCGGGTTCAATAATAAAAAAAGAGGGCAGGCTAATTGTCATGCTGCCCGGCCCGCCGAATGAATTAATTCCCATGTTCGATCATTCGGTCCTGCCGGTTTTGAAAGATTTCAACCGGGGCAGTTTGAGCAGGTTAAAAACTCTTAAATGCTGCGGCATAGGCGAATCGAGCCTGGAAGATAAAATTAAAAACTTCGGGGAGTGGGGTCTCCCCCCAATCTCATATGTGGCCAGGGGGTATGAAGTCCACCTGCAGATCAAGGGACGGGGCAGCGAAGAAGAGGCAGCGGCTGCTATTGAAAAAGCGGAAAACAGGCTCAGAGAGCTGCTCGGAGATCATATTTATGGCAGCGACGACGATACCCTGTCCGGAAAAGTGGCTGAACTGTTGACCGGTCAAAATATAACCCTGTCCCTGGCAGAGTCTTGCAGCGGCGGGCTGCTATCCAGCCTGATCACAGATATCCCAGGCAGTTCAATGTTTTACGTTGGCGGAATGGTAGCCTACAGCGGGGAAGCAAAACGGGGCGGTCTGGGAGTGGATAAGAGCCTCATGGTTAAGGAAGGTCAGGTCAGCGAACCGGTGGCCATGGCCCTGGCCACTGGCGCCAGGGCAAAATTCAGTAGCGATCTGGCGGTGGGCATTACCGGGATTGCCGGGCCGGACGGCGGCACACCCCAGAAACCGGTCGGCCTGGTTTATATCGCCCTGGACAACGGACGGGAATGCTATTGCAAAAAGTTAAACCTGGGCGGCGGACGGCTGGCGGTCAAGGAGAGGACGGCCCAGGTGGCCCTGGATATGATCAGGAGAGAAGCGCTGGGTGTAAAAAGACAGCAGTAAAAAAGCATGTAAGAATAAGGCGAAATGGGAGGGTTCATTTGTTTTGGCCAGGTTATTTATAGCAATTGATCTTTCCGATCAGCAAAAAAACGAGGTTGCCGCGTTCCAGGAAAAAATAAAAGGATACATGGACGGGATCCGCTGGGTTAAACCGGAAGGCCTGCACCTTACACTGAAGTTTTTAGGGGAAACAGAAGAAACCCGAATCGAGCAGATAAAAAAAGGTTTGGATGAAGCTGTTTCAGCTGTAAAGCGGTTTGATATTACCTGTGGTAAAAGCGGTGTTTTCCCTTCACCCCGAAAAGCGCGGGTGATCTGGATTGGTCTCCGGGAGGGGAATGAAGAAGTGTGCAATCTTGCTGCCAGGGTGGACCGTTCCCTAACAGCGATCGGTTTCGAGCCGGAAAAACGCAGCTATACACCCCACTTAACTATCGGCAGGGTTCGCGGTTCAATACCTGGAAAAGTGATTCATCTTTACCTGGAGCAGGAGGCTTCTTTTAGCACGTCCTCATCCACTATCGATGGAATTACTTTATATGAAAGCAAATTATCTCCGCAGGGCGCCACGTATATAGTCCGTCACAGGGCTTTTTTGCCTGCCGAAGCGCATAAAAACATTTTTAAAGATAATAGAGATGGCTCCGATTAATTGAAGTTATTATATATTTTAACTATATAACCGGCAGGAAAACAGCTTTTTAAACAGAATTAATGAGGAAATAGGATGGACCTGTTAAGGAGGCTAACATAAATTGGAAAAAGAAAAAGCTTTAGAATCAGCCCTGCTGCAAATTGAAAAGCAATTCGGCAAGGGCTCAATTATGAGACTGGGCCAGGATGCTATAGCGGAAGTAGCGGTTATTCCTACCGGCTGCCTGGCCATAGATGCGGCCCTCGGGGTAGGGGGAGTACCCCGGGGCAGGGTGGTGGAAATATACGGCCCGGAATCTTCAGGAAAAACCACCGTAGCGCTGCATATTATTGCTGAAGCACAGAAGCGGGGCGGTTTTGCTGCTTTTATAGACGCCGAACATGCTCTCGACCCCCAGTATGCTACCAACCTGGGTGTTAATCTTGATGAGCTCCTGGTTTCCCAGCCGGATACCGGCGAGCAGGCCCTGGAAATTGCCGAGGCGCTGGTCAGGAGCGGTGCCATTGACGTCCTGGTAGTCGATTCCGTGGCCGCCCTGGTCCCCAGAGCCGAAATTGAAGGGGAAATGGGCGATTCCCATGTTGGTTTACAGGCCAGGTTGATGTCCCAGGCCCTGCGCAAACTTTCCGGTGTAATCAGCAAATCTAAAACCAGCGCCGTATTCATCAACCAGATCAGGGAGAAGGTAGGCGTGATGTTTGGCAACCCCGAAGTGACCCCCGGCGGACGGGCTTTGAAGTTTTATTCATCGGTCAGGATGGAAGTAAGAAGGATTGAATCATTAAAGGTTGGATCCGATCAAATTATCGGCAACCGGACCAAGGTAAAAGTAGTCAAGAACAAGGTGGCACCTCCTTTCAAAGTGGCCGAATTTGACATTCTTTACGGCAAAGGCATATCGGCAGAAGGGTCATTGATTGATCTCGGACTTGAGCATAAAGTAATCAATAAAAGCGGGGCCTGGTATTCATACGGTGATGAAAGGCTGGGCCAGGGCCGCGAAAATGTCAGGGAATACCTGATTGAAAATCCCCATATCCAGCAGGAAATTGAGAAGAAAGTCCGTGAACTGGCCGGACTGCCCCAGGCAGTACCAGCCAGGGGAGAAGAAGGTTCCGGCGAGGACGGAAATGCAAAGATGGAAGGATCGGCGAAGGCAGAAGCAGACAACAAGACCGGCCAAAACCAGAAAAAACAGTCTTAACGGAGCTGAAACCGGTTGGAAGAAGAGGAAGCCCTAAAAAAAGCACGCAATATGATCCTGCGGCTGCTCACTTTCCGGGCCCGCAGCCGTAGAGAAGCTTTTGATTACCTGAAGAGGAAAGGTTTTTCTGAGAAAATATGCAGCTCCATCGTCAAGGAGATGGAAGATTACGGCTACATTAATGACGAGCAGTTTGCAGAAGATTTTATCGCCGGCAGAAAAGCACGCGGTCACGGAATCAAGAAGGTCCGGTATGAACTGTATATGAAGGGGATTGACGAAGGGCTTATCGATCAGAAAGTCGCCGCTAGTTTTGATCCGGATGAGGATCTGGCCAGGATAAAGGAAATCCTGGAGCAGCGTAGGACCAGGGCAGCAAGACTGGAGGAACCTGGTGAAGAAAAAGAACGCCGCTTGAGGCGTGAGGTCGCTTTTTTAAAGCGCCGCGGATTTCAAGACAACCTGATCATGAAAGCCCTGAAAGGCTTTGATCCGGCGGAATGATATATATTTTATGACGTTATCTTGACATAATATTTTATAAAAGCTAAAATTAAATTGAAAAATAGAAAATATGTATGGACTGACTCAGTTCAGTACATAACTGTTAAGAGAAAGCCCTTGGTGCTTATAAGCACTGCGGATAGATAAAAAAGTATAATGCAAATTTTCAGAAGGGGGAAAACTGTACCCTTTTCTGGCCTTTCTCTTTAAGCTGTGTCCTGGACGCAGCTTATCTTATTTTTAAGAGCAGTGTACAGAGCAAAACAGTTTCAGCCCAATCAATGAAACGGAGGTGACTAATGTGCCCAATACGATTTTGATAATTGCAGCTTTCGCACTGGCAGGAGTAGGGCTTGGCTATATTATTCGCAAAGTAATTGCTGAAGCCAAGATTTCTTCTGCCGAAGCCGCGGCAAAACGAATAGTTGAGGAAGCCACTCAAGAAGCCAATGCTTTGAAAAGAGAAAAGGAACTGGAGGCAAAAGAAGAAACTCACCGGCTTAGGAACGAAATTGAAAAAGAGAGCAAAGAAAGACGTTCAGAACTGCAGAGAATGGAGCGCCGGTTGCTTCAGAAAGAAGAGGGTCTTGACCGCAAAATAAGCAACGTTGAAAAAAAGGAAGAAGAACTTCGCAAGAAGGAAGAAGAAAACCGGAAAACTGAAGAGAGATTGGAACAGCTTCACCAGGAACAACTTTCCGAACTTGAAAAGATATCCGGCATGACTTCAGACGAAGCAAAAGATGTATTAATGCAAAGGGTGCGGGAAGATATAGACCACGAAATAACAATGATGGTCAAGGACATGGAAAACCAGGCCCGGGAAGAAGGAGAGAAGAAGGCGAGGGAAATTGTTACCCTGGCCATCCAGAGATGTGCCGCAGACCACGTTTCCGAGTCTACTGTCTCTGTCGTTTCACTGCCCAATGATGAGATGAAAGGCAGGATAATCGGCCGGGAAGGAAGGAATATCAGGGCCCTGGAAACACTAACTGGGATTGATTTAATTATTGATGATACCCCTGAAGCGGTTATAATCTCCGGATTTGATCCCATCAGGCGGGAAGTCGCCCGCATCGCCCTCGAAAAACTGGTCAGCGACGGACGGATCCACCCGGCCAGGATTGAAGAAATTGTAGAAAAAGCCAGGAAAGAAATCGATGCCCAGATCAAAGAAGAAGGAGAACGGGCTGCCTTCGAAACCAAGGTTCATGGCCTGCACCCGGAACTGGTTACCCTGCTGGGTAAACTGCGCTACCGGACCAGCTACGGGCAAAACGTTCTGCAGCACTCGATTGAAGTATCCCACCTGGCCGGAATCATGGCCGCCGAGCTGGGACTTGACATCACATTTTCCAAGCGGGCAGGCCTATTGCATGACATCGGTAAAGCCATTGACCATGAAACAGAAGGTTCCCATGTTCAGATAGGCGGGGACCTGGCTAAGAAATACAAAGAATCGGCGGTAGTTGCCAACGCCGTTGAAGCCCATCACGGCGATACGGACTTCAATACCCTGGAAGCAGTCTTAATTCAGTCTGCGGATGCTATTTCCGCTGTCCGGCCCGGAGCCAGGCGAGAAACTCTTGAAGCTTATATCAAGAGGCTTGAAAAACTGGAGAACATTGCCGACTCTTTCGAAGGCGTGGAAAAAGCTTATGCCATCCACGCCGGACGGGAGATCAGGATCATGGTAAAACCAGACCGGGTTGATGACTACTCATCGATTAAAGTAGCCCGGGATATAGTTAAAAAAGTAGAGAATGAGCTTGATTATCCCGGACAGATTAAGGTCACTGTAATCCGGGAAACAAGGGCGGTTGATTACGCCAAATAACAGGCGAGACAACGGTTATCCAACCATAAGGCGTGCCTGAAACAACCTGTTTAAGTAAAACAGGCCCTGCAAACCTTATTAATAGCTTAAAGTACCCAAATAATATTCATTTATTATGATGGGTACTTTTTTTTGCAGGAATCATCCGGTAGATAAAAGAATATGTATATAGAGAAAAGTTTGTCTAGTTTTAAATTCTAAGCATTATGCATTATGAGCGGCAAGTTAACAGTCATGGGGAGATGTCATGCGCATATTATTTATTGGCGACGTTGTCGGGAAACCGGGGAAGAATTGCCTGCAAAAGATACTGCCAAAAATGATTAACGAAAACCAGTATGACCTGATTATCGCCAATGGTGAAAATGCCGCCGGCGGAACCGGAATAACAGAGAAAGTTTTTTATGAGTTAAGAGAGACAGGAGTTGATGTTTTAACAGGCGGTAACCACATCTGGGATAAAAAAGACGTATTTAATTTTATCGATCATGAACCGGGGTTGATCAGACCTTTAAATTACCCGCCCGCCACCACCCCCGGTGAAGGTTACGTTGTAATTGAACGAAACGGGAAAAAAGCGGCGGTAATTAATTTGATAGGCAGAATTTTCATGGATGCCGTCGACTGCCCTTTCAGAACCGTCGAAGCGATAATGCCCGAATTGAAAGAACAGGCCTCGATCGTAATTGTGGATATGCATGCCGAAGCTACTTCGGAAAAACAGGCCATGGGCTGGTTTTTAAACGGCAAAGCCAGTGCAGTAATCGGAACTCACAGCCATGTTCAGACGGCCGATGAAAGAATCCTGCCGGATAAAACAGCCTATATTACAGACGTGGGCATGGTCGGCCTTTATGATTCCATACTTGGAGTAGACAGGGCGGGGCCATTGAAACGGTTTTTGACCCAGCTTCCTCACAAGCTGGAAATATCTAAGGGAAGAGAAGTTTTTAATGCTGTAGACCTTGAAATTGACGAAAACAGCGGAGAAGCTTTATCCATAAGGCGGTTATGCAAATTAACATAAAGATTATATCAAATTATTCATATAATTCTGGCAGGAATTTTTTATCTAAAGTCGAATAATATAAACAAATCCGCAAAGGAGGATCACAACAAATGGAAGTATTAAAAGTCTCAGCAAAATCTAATCCCAATTCAGTAGCAGGAGCGCTGGCAGGAGTACTTAGAGAAAGAGGAGCAGCAGAAGTCCAGACTATTGGAGCTGGAGCTCTCAACCAGGCTGTAAAAGCAGTAGCAATTGCCCGGGGTTTTGTCGCACCGGGCGGAATCGACCTGATTTGCATTCCGGCCTTTACGGATATCGAGATTGACGGGGAGGAGCGCACTGCAATTAAATTGATCATCGAACCTCGCTGAAGTGTGGGGCAACCAAATCAGCCTGCTCTATTGCGCCAAACACCCTTTTGCTATAAACATTCTCAAGGGTGTTTTTTTGTGCTTATTGTAGCTGTAGCTGGTATAATATAGAAAGTAAAAGCAAATCTTAAAGAAAAATGAAAGCAGGCAATATGTACACCGGTAAACTAGTTGATCTCCATATGCACAGCAACGCTTCAGACGGCATTCACAGTCCTACGGAGCTGTTAAAAATGGCTGGTAGAGCCGGGCTGTCCGCAGTCGGGTTGACCGATCATGATACGGTGAAAGGCCTGCCGGAGGCATTCAGGGCGGCGGAACGATGCAACCTGGAACTTGTCCCCGGCGTAGAGATCAGTGTTTGGGAGGATAATAAGGAAATTCACATCCTGGGCTATTATCCCCGCGACAGGAAAAGATTGAATGCGGAGCTCGAGGATATCCGGGCAGAACGGTATAGCCGCATGGATAAAATTGTTGATAAATTAAAGCAGCTGGGGTTTAAGGTTAAGCTTGAAGAAGTGTTGGCCGAAGCCGGTGATTCTGCTCCGGGCAGGCTTCATTTAGCCAGGATCTTACTGCGAAAAAAATATGTCCATTCCTTAAACGAAGCTTTCTCGCTTTACCTTAACCCCGATCGGGGAGCTCATGTGCCAAGGCGGCTTATGACTTTAAAAAGAGCCATGGAGCTGCTGGCCGGGGTGGGATCAATCAGGGTTATTGCCCACCCCGGTGCACTGGGAAAAGACCTTATTGAACGGCTCATGCCCCCGGGGTTGCAGGGAATAGAAGTTTTCCATCCCGACCACAGCACAGCCCAAACAAAGTTCTATCATGAAATGGCCATTGAAAAAAGGCTCCTGATAACCGGTGGCTCAGATTATCACGGCGACCGGGAGCGTACATCCGGGTATCCAACCCGCCTGGCTATAGAAGGCCATTACCTGGACAGGCTAAAAGAGGCTGTTTCAAAAACTTAAAGCATCTTTTTATCCAGGTTATTCAAAAAGTTTGCCGGATAAGGTGGCGACCCTGATTCCTACCTGCCGGCATTCCTCCCAGGCTTCCTCATCGGGGGCGTTGATCGAAACGGCCCCGTAATGATTTTTCTTGGTTTTGCCCTGGATGATCATGCCGTGGACAAGCATCATTTGAAGAATACTCATAACCGTCGTTTCATTGCCTCCGCCCAGGGCCATGGCACTGGCAAAAGCTCCGCCTACTTTTCCTTCCAGCTTGCCGTGGTGCTTGACGCTGCGATCAAAAAAGTTCTTCATTTCACCGGCAACTATGCCGTAATAAGTTGGTGAACCGGCAATGATGCCATCGTATTCCAGCAGTTCTTTGGGCTCACATTCTTTTACATCTTTCAGGGTAACTTCTCCTCCACCGTCTTTGGCGCCTTTAGCAACTGCTTCGGCCATTTTCCTGGTGTTTCCGCTTCTGCTGTAATAGATTACCAAAATTTTTGCCATTTTATTCCCGCTTGATGCGGATTTGCCTCCTTACAAATATTAATATGAAACTAGCATAATTATGGATCAGATTTTTTATTAATGCAAATTGTAAAATCCTGCCCAATAATTACAGCCGACCTTTGATGTTTTTGCAAAACCCAGGTGCTTTTAAGACTAATATTCCCTCTTATTGCAGGTTTCTTGCGTTTACATCCCTATTATAAAGTGCTACAATATAGAATATGCTCAGATGGAGAAATGGAGGTAAACGTACTGAATGGAAAACCTAGACTTTGCACTACAGGTCCTCGTTCTCGGCTTTTTAGTTGTTCTGGTAACCCTCTTCGGTCTTTATGGAATTCTAATCTTATTTAACCGGCTTTTATACCAGCCTGCCACTGCGCCTGCTGAGTCTAAACCCGCCGCAGAACCACAGCCATCCCAGGCTGTAAGTGAATCTGAAGATAACGGGCGCGTAGTTGCAGCCATCCAGGCTGCCGTATACCAGTATATGCAAATTGAGCATGCCAAACCTTTTAGCGGCCCTTTAAGTATTGCCGTTCAACCTTCTGGCGGCGTCAGGGGCGGCGGCTGGAAATATATAGGCCGTAAAGAACTGCTTGAAAGCAGTTTGGAGTTAGAAAATATTAGGAGGAAGAAAAAACGTGAAAACATTTAAGGTAACTGTAGACAATCAAACCTATACCGTAAAAGTGGAAGAAGTGTCGGAGAACTCGAACCAGGAACCCAAAAATACCGGCAGTAATCCGGAGTCACAGGCTGTTGCTGAAAGCCCTTCACCATCCCCACAGAAAGAAACACCGCCAGCTGAGCAAAAACAGGAAGAAGCTCCCAAACCGGCACCGTCGGCGGGCGAAGGCTATAGCTTAAAAGCGCCGATGCCTGGTTCGGTTCTGGAGGTAAAAGTAAGTGAAGGAGATTCAGTAAAAGAAGGGGACGTGCTACTGGTTCTGGAAGCCATGAAAATGGAAAATGAACTTACCGCTTCACAGCCGGGTACCGTATCTCAGCTCCTGGTCAAAAAAGGCGATTCGGTTAATAGTGGAGACCCCTTGGTTGTGCTATCTTAAAGAAACTATTTATAAGAGACTATCCGATGAACTTGAAAGGGGTTAAGCCAAGATGACGGAATTATTGATTGAGTTTTTACAGAGCACCGGCTATTATAACCTGCAAATAAACGAAATAATAATGATTGTAATAGCCTGTATCCTGCTTTACCTGGGGATAGCGAAGAAGTACGAGCCCCTGCTGCTGGTCCCGATTGCCTTTGGTGTCCTGCTGGTAAATTTGCCGCTGGGCGACCTGATGGATCCGGGTTCCGCCGGTGATGTAGGCGGGCTGTTTTATTATTTGTCGCTCGGTTTGGATCTGGGTATTTATCCGCCTTTAATTTTCCTGGGTGTTGGAGCAATGACCGATTTCGGGCCCCTTATTGCCAACCCGATCACCCTGCTGCTCGGTGCAGCAGCCCAGTTTGGGATCTTTCTGACCTTTATGGGAGCAATGTTCCTGGGTTTTACAGCCCCTGAAGCGGGTGCCATCGGGATAATCGGCGGAGCGGACGGCCCGACGGCGATTTTTATTGCCAGCCGCCTGGCCCCCGAACTGTTAGGCTCGATTGCTATTGCCGCTTATTCTTACATGGCCCTGGTGCCGATTATCCAGCCGCCAATCATGAAGTTGTTTACCAATAAGAAAGAACGCCAGGTGATGATGGAGCAGCTGCGGCCGGTGTCCCAAAAGGAAAAGATATTATTCCCGATTATTGTGATCCTTTTAACCGGTTTGCTGCTTCCCGCCGCCCTGCCGCTTTTGGGCATGCTGATGTTCGGCAACCTGATCAGGGAAACCGGCGTGACCGAGCGGCTGAGCAAGGGAGCTCAAAACGAACTGAACAACATCGTGGTTATATTCCTGGGCCTCACTGTCGGGGCCAAGGCCCACGCCGTTTACTTTTTAACCCCGGATACGATAAAAATTGTACTGCTGGGCCTGGGCGCGTTTGCTTTCGGGACCGCCACCGGCGTCCTGATGGGTAAGCTGCTTTATTATATAACCGGTGGTAAAATTAACCCCCTGATCGGTTCAGCCGGGGTTTCCGCCGTTCCCATGGCGGCCAGGGTTTCTCAGTTTGTAGGCAAGGAAGAAAACCCGAACAATTACCTGCTGATGCATGCCATGGGCCCGAATGTGGCCGGTGTAATCGGTTCTGCTGTAGCAGCAGGAATCTTGCTTTCAATTCTCGGATAACAACAGGCTTAGCTTTTCCTTATGAAACCGGATTTGAAATGAGGTGTAAATTTGCCAGGGGTAAGAGTTAGGTTTGCTCCAAGCCCGACTGGAGAACTGCATATCGGCGGAGCCAGGACGGCCTTGTTTAATTACCTGTTTGCCTACAGTGAGGGCGGTAAGGTTGTGCTCCGCATCGACGATACAGATCTTGAAAGGTCGCGTTCCGATTACATTGATAAATTGATCGCTTCCATGCACTGGCTGGACCTGGAATGGGATGAAGGACCTTATTACCAGTCCAGGAGGCTGGATAAATATACCGGGGAAGCTGAACGGCTGCTTGCAGAAAATAAAGCATACCGCTGTTACTGCAGCGCTGAAATGCTGGCGGAGGGACGTTCCGAAGCCCGTAAGGAAAGCAAGGCTTACCTCTACCCCGGCACCTGCCGGGAGCTGACCGCGGAGCAGGAAGAAGCTTTTCAGAAAGAAGGCAGGGTGCCGGTAATCAGGCTTTTGACCCCCGATCAGGGTAATACGGTGGTCCGGGATGAAATTAGGGGAGAAGTAAGTTTTGAAAACGCCAATCTAGACGATTTCATTATTATTAAATCCAACGGGCTGCCCACCTATAACTTTGCCAGCGTGGTAGACGATTTGCAAATGGATATTACCCACGTAATCCGGGCCGAAGAGCACCTTTCCAACACTCCCCGCCAACAGCTCTGCGCCCTTGCCTTAGGTTATGAATTGCCTAAGTTTGCCCACGTGCCCATGATCCTGGCCCCCGATCGCAGCAAACTCAGCAAGAGGCATGGTGCCACATCGGTGGAAGAATTCTATTCTGAAGGTTACCTCCCGGAAGCGCTGGTCAATTATATGGCCTTGCTGGGCTGGTCTCCGGATGCCGGAGGAGAAGAAGAAATTTTTTCCCTGGATCAAATGGTAAACCGGTTTGATTTATACAAGGTGACCAAAACAGCGGCTGTTTATGATGTTACCAAGCTGAGCTGGATGAACAGCCACTATATGCGGGAATATGACCTAAACAGGCTGACCGAGGCGGCAGTACCATTTTTTGAACAAAAAAGTTTGGTTGAGGCGCCATTAAACAATGAAGAATACAATTACTTAAAGAAGGTTATCGCAGCGGTCAGGGAAAGGGCCAAGACACTGGTAGAAATGGCCGATATCTCCACCTATTTCTATCATGACCGCTTTGAATATGATCAGAAGGGGGTCCAGAAGCATTTCTATAAAGAAAATGCGGCCCAACATATCCTGAAGGCGGCAGAGGAATTACAAAAGCTTGAACCTTACGAAAAGGAATCAATTGAGAACCTGTACCGGACTTTGAGTGAAGAACTCGGCATATCCACCGGCCGCCTCATACATCCGACCCGCCTGGCAATTACCGGCCGTACAGCCGGGCCTGGCATTTTTGAGATCATGGCCCTGCTGGGCCGGGAAAGGACTGTTGAAAGGCTGAAGAAGGCGGCCGACTATATCGAAAAAAACCTGCCGCAGAAGTAAATGTACCAAAGATTCAAGAATAACAGGATTGAAGGCTATTTATTTTTTTTCCCCGGATTCTGGTCCTGTTTTTCTCTTTCTTGATCCTCTTTAATTTGGTAGCCTCTTTTAAGCATAATTACGAGAATAAAAAAAATACCGATCAGGACAATTCCGGATATTAACTGCCACATATATTTATGCCCCCCCGAAATAGTTATTAATAAAGCCCGCTGTTAGCATCGCCAACGGCGGGTTTTTAAATCCACTCGATTATATTTGATTCAAAGTCTTACAATCATAACAGGATCATATTTTAGAACCTGCCGGTTGTCAAGGGCCGTTAAAGCGGCATATATCAGGCCTGATAACCGCTGTGCAGTATTGTAAACAACCGGTAAATAACCCTTGACAGATTAATCTTAAATAAGTATTATAAAATTATCAATACTAATAATGGTTATTAATATTAACCTTAATTAACCTTACCAAGAAAGCGGGTAAGAAGGATGGTTATTGACCCCGGAGAAAAGTGGGAAGAAGTAAAAGGAAACATTATAGCAGCTTATAACCGGCATCCATTTATAAAAGCGCTGGCTGTATATGCTGCCGAAAACGGCAGGGAAGCCTGCAGGGATCTGTACGGCGGGCTGTATGTAAAACATTTTAGTGGTTATGGTTTCAAAGCCAGGTTAATGTCAAGCAAGCTGGAACACCTTTCACCCCATTCTGTCCCTGGGACACGGTTAATTCTGGGCGTTTGCAGCAACCATAACAGCGGCAAAAAAATCTTCCACCACGGCAATAGCTAAAAAACTATGGCCCGGGGCTTTATATAAGCAGTTTCGCCGCAGTTCTTACTGATCATGGAAGCGGGAAAAATACGTTTTAACCGCAATGAAGCTGACGCTCCACAGGGCCAGGTACATGCTAACCCAAATCCAGATGCTTACCCCCGGATACGTCCGGGACAGCATAAGGATAACTATCAGGAAAAACAGGGCCAAAAACCAGCTTAAAATAAAACAACCCCCCACCCGCGGAGCAGGTATTAAAATAACCCCCGTAAGCCATCTGGCCGGGGGTTTTCGCGTGGCTGCGGGACCAGGGATCGAACCTGGGCCTGGTGATCCAGAGTCACCCGTGCTGCCGCTACACCATCCCGCACCGCATTATTTATTATAACTATTTAAGCAGGCGTGATCAACCGGTAAAAAAACGGTACCGGGGAGCATAAGCTTTTTGATCGATCAGTTCCTGGTAAACTTCCAGCATTTTTTCGGCACAATGTGATGAAGAAATAAAGGACACATTATTGTAGGCCTTTTTGCTCATCTGATCGTATAATTCCCTGTTTTCCAGCAGATCCAGGATGGCAGTGGTAAAAGAGGAGGGGGAGGGGTCGGTTAAAAAGCCGTCTTCGCCATGATGAACTATTTCTGCCGGCCCGAAAGCGCGAATGGCAACTACCGGCAGGCCGGCGGCCTTGGCTTCCCCGATCACCAGCCCCTGGGTTTCTGTAACCGACGGGAAAACAAACAGGTCTGAGCTGGCATAGCAGTGGACTATTTTTTGGCGGGGCAGGACTCCGGTAAAAGTAACCTTATCCTGGATCCCCAACTCCCGGGTCATCTTGCGCAGTGCATTTTCCTGGGGGCCTTTGCCGACCATGACCAGGCGGCAGTTAGGATAACTGGATTGCACGGTATGAAAGGCTTTGATCAGGAAGTTAACATTCTTTTCCTGACCCAGGCGCCCTACAAACAGGAGAACTTTTTCATCAGGGCTTACGCCGTAATTTTCTTCCAGCCAGTTAGGGTTTAAATCGGTAAATTCCTCTAAATCGACCCCGGTGGGAATATTGACAATCGAGGTTTTGACCCCGATCCTTTGAAGGTAGCTAACAATCATCTGGGAAGGCGCAATTACTTGATTACAGCGGTTGCAGAAATTGCGGCTGACTCTCTGGACAAATTGCTTTGAAGCCTGCCGGGGAAAAGGAAAGTAATGGACGTATTGATCATAAAGGGTATGGAAAGTGAAAATCAGGGGCAGCTTGTAACGCCGGGCAGCTCGAGCACCCATTCTGCCCAGCAGGAAAGGGGAATGGCTATGAATTATGTCCAACCCGATGTGCTTTATAGTTTTTCCCAGCTGGGCTGATATGGGGATGGGCAGGGCAAAATCAGGCATGGTCGGGGCCGGTACAGAAATAAAACGAAAAACACCTTCTTCTTTTGGCGGCTGAAGAAGGGGGTAATCGGGGCCGAATATGTAAACTTCATGACCGTGGTTGCAGAATTCGCGCGAAAACAGTTCAATCGACCTGACTACGCCGCTGGTATAGGGGCGGAAGCTGTCCGTGAATATGCCTATTTTCAAGTTATTAAACCCTCCCTGGTATTATTACTGCTGGTTTTCATGGGCCCGTTCGTAAAGCCGGTTGGATATTTCCATGGCCCGGGCCTTGTCTTCAGCGTGCCCATACATTTCAAGGACTTCAATATTTTTTTGGTTCCATTTTTTCAGTTCATCCACCCTGGACTGGCTTAAGTTGTACTCCTCGAGAGAACCGGTAAATACTTCGGAAAGAGGGAGGATGCGGTGGCGCCAGTCACGGTGAACCCAGGTTATTTCATAATCCGCCCCGCTGATCCAGGCTTCCCCGGAGTCCTTGTTTTTAGTCAAATCAATGTCAAGCAGGGCGCCGTATTCCACGAAAGATGAAGGGTTATGGGGATAATGCTGGTTGGACAAAAAATTCCCCAGTGAGTATATGGCCAGGGTGGCCCGTTCTTCGCCGTCCTCGTTTTCATTAAAAAACCATTCCAGGGGCTGGATATAATGGGGATGCCCACCCATGATCAGGTCGGCCCCCGCTGCCGCCATCCGGGCGGCCACATCGCGCAGGCGCTGAGGCTGCGGTTCACTGACGTACATATTGCCCCAGTGTGGAAATACAGCCACCAGGTCAGCGCCGTGTTCCCTGGCCATTTGGATGTCCTCAATTACAGGAGTAATATCTTCAAAGTCCGGGGCATAATTGACGCAGTACTCATGTCCCTGGGGGACGGGGATTCCGTTCAGGCCGTAAGTATAGCCGATAAAAGCGATTTCAATCCCGTCATGTTCGATGATGGTAGGTGTATCCTGTTCTTCCGGGCCCTTGTAAGCGCCGAAAGTTTCGATGCCCAGGCCTCTGACATGAGAAAGGCTGTTCATCAGCCCTTCATAGCCCCGGTCCAAAGTATGGTTATTGGCCATAGTCAGGGCGTTAAACCCGGCCTTTTTAAGGGCTTCAGAAAACTCCTGGGGTGCGTTAAATTCCGGAAAACCGGTATAACCGGTCACTCCCCAGGCCACTGAACGAACTTCCGGGCCGGCCTGGGATGTTTCCAGGTCTCCCACTGTTATGTCGCCTTCTCGCAGGTACGGTTCGATAATTTCAAAGCTGGGGGTAAAATCATAGTTATCTTCGCCCAGGTGAGCCTGTTCAATCTGAGGTACATGGGCGGTAATGTCACCGGCTACTATCAGGTTTACCGTACGCAGATCAGGCTCATCAGGTTCATCTTCATCTGGAGCCTCTTCAATTTCTTGTTGATCTATTTCTTCCTCTGCGAGTTCGGTTGCTTCTTCTTCGTCCGGCTCGCCGGGGCCGATATTTTCTACAACCAGGTCAAACAGCTCTCCCGGTGGATAAATGCCTCCGGCCCGGGTACCGATATTAAATGACAGGGTCAGCAGGATCAGGGCCAATATAATGAAATAGATTCGGCGCAAAGTTTTACTCACCGTCCCATGGTATTATTGTTTTAATTATAACATAGAGTCTATTTTGCAGGGTCATTAAGACTGTACTCCCGGAAAGATCAGCAGATCAGCGCTGCCCCAACCACAATATGGCCCGGTACAACCAGGGCCACTGGGCACCGTCTTCTCCTTCCGGGCTGAATTGAGGTGACTGTTCGCTGTACCCGCCGATTTCAGGATGGGGCCCCAGCAGTAAGTATTTACCGCCCCCGCTTGTTCCGGCAATAACGGCAGGTTCATTGTTTGCCTGGTACCGGGCCAGGATCGTTACCGATTCTTCTTCGTCCGGTTCGAAATAAGGGCCGTCAAAATAGTACATCTCTTTTTCCGGGTTGAAACCGTGGTTGACGGGATGGCCTTCCATAAGCTCGATGGATCCGGTTTTACCCCATCCAATCAGCCCGGACAGAGGCCCGACTCCTTTTCCTTTAAACAGTTCCAGGGGATATTCATGGTCAGCACCCTCCCAGCGGAGGATACGGGAAGCATAATATGCTCCAGCACAGCTGCCAATAAAGAGGCCGCCGTCATTAACAAAGTCACGGATGATGCTATGATCGCTGATAAAATTTTTATACTCCGCGGCAAAGCCGCCCGGAAACCACAGCAGGTCATATTGTTCTTCAAGCCCGGGTTTTACAGCTTCATTTTCATCGAATACCGACCACTTAAAGCCGTGGTGATCAAGAAAGTGGCCGATAACTTCAACATTTTCGCCCCAGCTTCCCTTGCCGGCATAAAGCCCAACACGAGGAAGTTCGGGATCCTCCGGAATTTCCATAATATTACATTCAGTTTTTGAGCTGTTTTGATCAGGTCCCGGTTCAGATTCGTCCGGAAGCGGCGTTGAACCACTGTTTGCCGGCAGCTCGTCATCATCCTGAGCAGCTGGTTCTTCACTGTTATCTGCCACCGTGCCCGCTTGAGTGTTTTCATCTGGATTTTCGCCTGTACAGGAAGTAAAAAGCAGGGAGGAGGTGATGAAAATAAAAAGGGCCGCAACCAGGAAGATTATTCTATAAGCTCCGCAGTGTGAGCGGCAGGCAGAGCTGTTTTGTTTAATATGTAAGCCTATCAATAAATAACCTCCGCGGTAAAAGCAGTAACAAGCAAAAATATTTATTAAATGATATTATAGCTGTTAAATGTAATTATATCAATCAAGTAAGCGAAATCAAGCAAGTAAGCGAAATTGTTGTAGAAAGAATTCTTTGCAGCGCTGTCATGCTGGTTTAGTAGCAGACCTAATATACAAGGGTGTTATAAGGTAAAGGCGGCGTTATAATGTAAAGGCTCCCCCCTCTTTGTTTACATAAGATACATTATCGGAAGTTAATTCATATTATCATAAGGACCAAAAAGAAGCACCTGCCCCCCCTCTTCCCTGACCAGAGGCCTGGCCCTTACACATTTCTTCTCCAGTGTTCAAGAATAGAAGCAAACGTAGCGCCGCACTGCGGGCAGTCTTCATGGTGCCTGAGAATATAAGTGCAGCGACTGCACTTCAAAGCCGGGATCGGTTTCCCGCGGTCGGCGTCTTCAGCGCCTCTACCCGGCATATGTAGCAGTTCCGGGAAAGGGCCGCTGTCCGGATCTCCTTTTTCCGGCCCCCTGCCGCCAGCTCCTTCGCCTTTACCTGCAGTTCCCTCCCTGCCTTTTAAAGCATCTGGGCCGGTGGATCTGCTTGAGCCGGGTCCATTATTAACCGCCTTTTCAGGTTTATTAACCGGATTCTGCCTCTCTTCTTCCATATTATTCCTGTCATTCTCATTTCCTAAATAGTTTGACAGTTCGGCCTCATCCCTTCTTTCCTCCTCTCTTCCACTTTCCCGGGGGCTTATTTCGGCGGAGCGATCCCCCTGATTTTGATCATGGTTTTCCTCTCCAAAATCTTGTTTAGCAGCTCCGGCTGGGGCAGCGGCCGGAATACCGCTTCTCCTGTAGCCAAGGATGTCGTAATAAGTCATGCTGTGCTCTTCGAACAGGTGCTTGAGATAGGCCTGGGTTGTCGTTGCGTCCCTGTGGCCCAGGGCGTTTTGAGCAAGGCGGATATCATTCATTTCTTTAATGATGTTGACGGCAAAGGTGCTGCGCAGAAGGTGTGGATGGACATCTTTGTTTATGCCAGCCTTACGGGCCGTCCGCTTGACCATTTCCCGCAGGTAGCGATCTTTAAGGCGTCCCCCTTTAAGGGTGCTAAAATAATAGCTGCTTCCGGGCGGTTGGATCCGGTGCCAATTTTCGAGCAGGGCAAGGAGCTCATCATCAAGCCATAAGGTGCGTTCTTTGGCGGCCCCGCTTTCTGCGACATGGATTTTGCCTTCATTCCAGTTGATATCTTCAGCTTTGAGATCCAGGATTTCCCCGGCGCGCAGTCCCGCCCTGAGCATAAGCATCATCATACAGAGATTACGCAGGCCGGTTGGCGCTTTTGGATTGGGAATCCTCAACAAGGCCGCCTGCTCACTGCTGCTCAAGACTGCTGTTTTTTCCCGGGGTGAGTTCATAGTATTCACCGCTTATTCAGTACCTATAAAATATTATATGGTATTACAGACGATCTGATTAATTACGGAATTATATGTATATTCTGACCTATTATGGCCTGGTTGTCAAGCAAAAACGGTACTTTATCTAAATAAAACCCAATCAGTCCTTCATCTATGCTCCTTCCCCCTTTTCCCCGGACCCAGGCAGCGACCATAACACTACTTAATCATAACAGTAAAAAAAAACGTGTTATTGATGCTCAAGAAAAAAACTAGCAAAAATTTGCTTGACAGTAGCCTTTTTTTTAGGTAATCTTACACTAATTGATCAGGCAAAAGGCTGTGATCGGAAGCAGTAACAGGTTAAGCCATCTGCAGAGAGCCGCCGGCTGGTGCAAGGCGGTATGACGGATCCTGTGAACTCATCCGTGAGCCGCCAACCGAAATTGGCATGACAGCTAAAAGTAGGATTGGCCGGAGACTTCCGTTATCTTAAAGAGTGGGCGGTAGATGTTGTGCCGCCAAGAAGAGTGGTACCGCGAAAATAACTTTCGTCTCTGTGGCGAAGGTTTTTTTATTATTAACCTGATAACTTTAACACACTGGAGGAGATGGCAATGAATAATCAAGTGGATGTAAACAATTCTGGAGGGGCTGAAAAGATATACCTGTTCGACAGCACCCTGCGTGACGGGGAACAAACTCCCGGCGCCCGCCTAAACTATGATGAAAAAGTTGAAGTAGCCCGCCAGCTGGCCCGCCTTAATGTGGACATAATTGAAGCGGGTTTCCCGGTTTCCTCACCTGGTGAAATGAAAGCGGTAAAGGAAATCTCCAGGCAGGTCAAGGGCCCGACTATTTGCGGCCTGGCCAGGGCGGTCAAAGAAGATATTGACGCAGCCTGGGAGGCGATCAAAGAAGCAGAGCAATCCCGCCTCCATGTTTTTTTGGGTGCTTCCGCCATCCACATGCAGCACAAATTTAAAAAGGGGCCGGCCCAGATTTTGGAGCAGGCCGTTGATGCCGTGAAATATGCCCGCAGGTTTACCGATGACCTCGAGTATTCCCCGGAAGATGCCAGCCGGGCCGACGAGGAATATCTCTACCGGATGATCGAAGCCGTTATCGACGCCGGAGCCACGGTAATCAATATTCCCGATACGGTTGGGTATGCCGTACCGGAAGAGTTTGGAGGGCTGATCCGCCGGATCAGGGAAAACGTGAGTAACATGGACCGGGCCATGATCAGCGTGCACTGTCACAATGACCTGGGGCTTGCCGTGGCCAATTCCCTGGAAGCGGTTAAAAACGGGGCCCGCCAGGTGGAATGTAATATAAACGGTATCGGGGAAAGGGCCGGTAACGCCGCCCTGGAAGAGATAGCAGTAGCTTTGCGGATCCGGCAAAATCATTTTCCCTATTATACCGATCTTAATTTTTCCGAAATCTACCGGACCAGCCGCCTGGTAAGCAAGCTGACCAGTATTTCCATCCCGGTCAACAAGGCCGTGGTCGGCCTGAACGCCTTTTCCCATTCGTCCGGTATCCACCAGGACGGAGTCTTAAAAAACAAGGAAACATATGAAATAATCGATGCTGAATTAATCGGGGGCAGCGCCGCCAGGATGCTGCTGACCGCCCGCTCCGGCAGGCACGCCGTGCTCGACCAGCTGAACAAAATTGGGTTTACTTTAACTAAAGAACAGCTGGATGTGATCTATAAACATTTTGTCGATCTTGCCGATAAAAAGAAAGAAGTCTATCCGGAAGACCTGGAAGCCCTGGTCCTTGATCATATTTCCGCTACCGATCCGCGCTACAGGCTTGATTACCTGCAGACAGTCAGCGGCAGTAAGAGCATCCCGGCGGCTGTCATCCGCCTCATGAAAGAAGACGGGAACACCATCGAAGAAGTCGCCGTCGGGGCCGGCCCTATCGATGCCGCCTACAACGCCATTAACAAGATCACAGGCCTGAATGTCGGACTTGAAAAGTACAGGATTAATGCCGTAACCCAGGGCCGCGATGCGCTCGGCGAAGTCCAGGTCAACCTCTCTTACCAGGACCGGAGCATTACCGGCCGGGGGACAAGCACGGATATTATCGAAGCCAGCGTCAAGGCCTATTTAAACGGGCTTAATAAACTGCTGAAAATTAACGGGGCCGGTTAAAAATACGGGGTTTAAACTGAAAAACAGACAAACAATCGTTTGTTTTATCAGACAAATGATGCTATAATCTAAAAAATACTTCTTCTTGAAAGGGTGATTCTTTGGAATCGTTAACGGAGAAGCAAAAGCGGGTGATGGAGTTTATTGAACAGGAAGTCAGGCGTTGGAACTATCCTCCCTCTGTGCGCGAAATATGCAAAGCCCTCAATATAAGCTCAACTGCAACTGTACACGGGCACCTGGACACCCTTGAAAGCAAGGGTTATATTTCCAGGATGGCAACCAAACCGAGAGCGATTAAATTGATTAAAAGCGCTGCTGGTGAAGTTATAGCGGACCCGGAAGAAAATTGTATTTTTGCTCCTCTTGTTGGAAGAATCACAGCCGGCCAGCCGATCCTTGCCGAAGAGAACAAGGAAGGCTTTTTTCCTATCCCTTCAACTATATCGAATGATGAGAACTGTTTTGTCCTCCGGGTGGCGGGAGAAAGTATGATTGGGGCCGGGATCAACGACGGCGATTATGTGGTTATAAGGCAGCAAAACAGTGCCGAAAACGGGGAAATAGTGGCCGTTCTGCTTGGAGATGAAGCAACGGTCAAACGCTTTTATATAGAGAAAGACGGTTACCGGCTTCAGCCTGAAAACGATGCTTATGAGCCCATCATAAGCCGGGAGGTCGAAATCCTGGGCAGGGTAGTCGGTTTATTCCGCCGGATTTAGGGTTTTTGAAAAAAGCATTTATGAAGCGATATAGGGATCTAATTTTTTAGCCAGTTCGGGATCAACTGCCGCTATTATCTCCAGGTGATCCGGCCTGGAAATTACACTCTGCACATCTCCGTACTGCTGAAGCTCAGAATAAAGCTTCCCTTCACTATAAGGCAGATAAAGTTTCAGGTTACATCGCTGATTATTAAGATAATCAGTGATG
>Ga0207421_10001272_pt1 | contig 32701 bp, 34 predicted proteins | sample SodLakKL_010_SED_4_FD_187542 | JGI IMG/M metagenome (GOLD analysis project Ga0207421, IMG submission 187542) | Alkaline sediment microbial communities from Lake Tanatar, Kulunda Steppe, Russia - 8KL_010_SED (SPAdes) (version 2) | ecosystem: Environmental > Aquatic > Non-marine Saline and...
TTCTTCTTTTACTTCTTCCGTTTTTTCCTCTTTTCCGTCTTCTTCTCCCACAAAAAAATCTTGAGAAAGCATTCTCTCGAAACTTCCCCTTATCATTTCGGGAGCAGTTCGTATATTAAGAAACCAAGAAACATCGGCCCAGTTAAGAATCACAACAAATCCCGCAAAAACAAGCAGGAAGAGTTTAAACAAAATCTTGTCTTTCTGCGTAAAAAATTTTTCTCTATTCCGGTTTGTCCTTTCCATACACTTACTTTATACAATAATCATATTGATTTTTCCACCCTCGTAACTCCTTTTTCCCCGATTACATAAAAGTTCTTTCTCCCTATGATTTGCCCACGCTCCGTTTTTACATTCACTCTCCAGTATCCGGGAGAAACATTGTAATAAGTATACCACCTGTAACCCATCTCCCTTCCTCCTTCAACCAAAAAAGGGATATTTACTGCCGTTTCCCACTTCTTTTTTTCCTTGTTATATCTTTGCCACTCGTGCATAACGGAAAGATCCATGCCCTCGGGAGCAAATACCGCGCTAAAGAGATATAACGACTCCCCTTCTCGGGAAATGTGCCTTCTTTCATGGGAGAAGAAACACTTATCAAAATTTTCACACTCCTCCGTTACCGCTTTGTACTCCCTGTTTACTCTTTCTATGTCGTGATAAACCCCTACGCTTGTAATGGAAAGAGGTATGGGAGGAATAAGATTAGTAAAGTAGAGAAAATTCATTCCCAAAAAAATAAGACAAATATAGAGCTTTATTGCCTTGCTTTTTTCACCGACTCGCGAAGTGTAAGAAGAAAGCAGGGACAAGAACCAGAGTATAAGAAGGACACTCACTACCGCGCTCCCCAAAAAAATAAACGTACTTAAATTATTAAGCAGATGTGGAAATACTAAATTGGTATAAGAAAAAAGAGCAAAAAAATAGACGCTTATCTGTATTGTGGGACGTATATTATACTTTCTAAAAACCTCGTTTCCTATCATTAAAAACACAATCACTCCGATAAAGGGCCAGCTTGCAGAGAAAGAGCCACTATGCGAATAAAATATTAAAAAGGCACTAAACAAATTTCCAAAAGAGTACTGCAAAAATAAAGGAGCCAAAACCCTCCAATAGGAAAATACTTTTCCCGTTATCTTCCTTGCCTCATAGAGGTTAATAACACTAATATTTATTCCTATAAATATCAGGTGCCCCAAAAGGATAAGCATCGCGAGAGTAAAGCTGACTAAACGAAAAGTTAAAACATCGGTAATAAATCCGAAAAGCAGAGCTCCCGGAATAAGGTACCTTTCGTACTTATTATAAAATTGTTTTAGTTTCCTTAATCTTTCCATGTTTTTATAGCGCTTTTTCCCGCCAAGTAACCCGTACTCCAACACATCTGCAGATTAAATCCCCCTGTTGTCCCGTCAACATCGATAACCTCTCCCGCAAAAAACAAATTTTTAACTCTTTTTGATTTCATGCTCTTATCATCAATTTCGGAAAGCGAAACCCCTCCGGAAGTAACAACGGCCATATTAAAGCCCATGGTTCCGGCTACACTTATTTCCAAATCTTTTAAGAGTTTTACCAATCTTTTTCTTTCCTCCCTGGTAACTTTGTTGACTTCCTTTTCAGCATCTATTTGCGACAAAGAAATGATTACAGGAATTATCTTTGAAGGAAGAAGGTCTTGTAAGCTGTTCTTAAAAAGTTTATTGGCGTATTTTCCAAAATCTCTCTGTATTCTTTTATCAAGCTTTTCCCTACTGAGTCCGGGTTTTAGGTCCAAGGAAAGTTTTGCATCCTTTTTTCTTTTCTTTATTTCACCTACTGTTTTGCTCAGTTTTAAAATAGCGGGGCCTCCTATTCCGAAATGAGTAAAAATACACTCTCCTACTATTTCTTCCTTTTTTCTTTCTCCTTCTTTTACGGATATCCTTATATTTTTTAAATCAAGTCCCTGCAAACTTTTGACCCATTCCTCTTTTGCCTCTAAAGGAACCAGGGCAGGCGACAATTCCGCTATCTTATGCCCCGTTTTGGATGCCCATCTTATTCCGTCTCCGCTTGATCCCGTAAAAGAATAACTCACACCCCCTGTCGCAATAATGTGATTTCTCGCGTATATCTCTCCTCCTCCCTTAAGCATAATCTTTTTAACCTCTTCACCTTTTAAAGATAAACGATGAACCTCCGCATTCAAAATCAGGGTCACATCACTATTTTTTAAATAATCGGTAAGCGCCTTTATTACGCTTCTCGATTTATCACTAACAGGAAATACTCTCTTCCCTCTCTCTGTTTTTGTTTTCAGTCTTTGGTTATCAAAAAAGGATAATACTTCCCGGGGTCCGAAAACGGAGAATGCATGAAACAAAAATTTACCGTTCTTTCCATAGGAAGATACAAGTTTTTTTATATTAAACTCAGCGTTGGTAATATTACAACGCCCACTGCCGGTGAGAAAGAGCTTCTTCCCTAAACTTTTGTTTTTTTCAAGTAAAATAACGGAGGCTCCTGATTCCGCCGCCTTTCCCGCAGCCATTATACCGGCGGGACCCCCTCCTATAACGGCAACGTCAAAAACTTTTTTTTCTTCCTGCATATTTCCGTTCCATTAAAGAATATTTAAAAGACAATAAAAAGTGCCCTAACTTCCGGGCACTTTTAGCTGTTTAAGTTTTAATAGAACTCTTTGAATTCCAACAAAACAGCTATTAGTTCATCCAGTGTATCTTCGCTCTCTTCCCTTTCATCCTTCATGCCGGGAACCGTAGGCGTAACAAGCAAATACCGTTTTACGCGTTCTTCTTCTATCTCGTACAGATAATGAACGTCGTCAGGCATATAACTTGAGTTTTCGCTTTCCACGGGAGAAAGGAGGACCATAACACAGAGAACATCTTTTTCGGGGAATGGTTCATTCACAATAATCTCCATACCTTCGGAGATAAATCTAACCGATTGATTTTCTCCGGGTTCATAAAACCTTTCGATATAATCAAATCCATCCTTTATATCGGCCATCCCTCTTATGATGGACTTGACCGCCATAAGTTTTCCAAAATAGTATTTTTCTCTTCCTTCCGAATTCATTCCCGCAACCTCCTTTTATAAAAAAGTACAAACCGACTATATAATACCACAAAAACATACAAAATACCACTCCTATATAAAAAAAGAAACCGAAAAGGAAATTTACCCCTTCGGTCTTTCATTAAATTTTTCCAGCTGTTCCAAGTAATACTCACTTGGACATTCCCTTAAGAGCTCACATATCTTTTTTTGCTCTTTTTTTGAGAATTCTTCGAGATTGTTTCCGTCATAACCGAACTTTTTCAGCTCTTTTGTCGCATATCTTTGTTTTTGCTCTATATACTGCGTATGTATTCCGAGAGGAAATGCGATCAAAAGAAATATAGCGACGGCCCAAACAACAAGCCCTTCCAAAAATATCCCTCCTCTTGTAAAAATGTGCTATTGTTATTATAACCCATAAATTGTATTAATGCAAATTAAGTAATGTTAAAGCATACGGAAGTAAAAAAGGGAAAAGTTGTCATTCTGAAAAAAGACCCTTACGAAGTTATAAGTCACTCGCATAATGTTAAAGGAAGGGGGAAATCAGTTGTTCGAGCTCAGCTCAAAAACTTAAAGACGGGAAGTATTACCCAGAAAACTTTCCGTAGAGAGGATGAAATCGAGGAAGCCGAACTTGAAAAATTAGAGGCTTTTTTTATTTACTCTCACCGCGGTAAATATGTTTTCCATAAGAAAGGTGATCCTTCTTTTCGTTTTACTCTAACAGAGAAAGAAATAGAGAAGAAAGCGGACTATTTAATTGAAGACACCTCCGCTTCCGCCGTTATATTCAAAGGAAAGATTCTCGGAATATCCCTTCCCGTAAAAGTAAGTCTCAGGGTAAAAGAAGCTCCCCCGGGAATAAAGGGCAACAGAGCGGAGGGAGGTACTAAAACCGTAACCTTGGAAACCGGAAAAACGGTAGAAACTCCTCTCTTTGTCGGAGAGGGGGATTTATTGGAAATAAACACGGAAACGGGAGAATATGTAAGGAGAATTAAAAAAGCTTAGCTTTTTTACTCTCTCCGTCCAGTGTCTCGTTGACAATTCTATCAGCATCCTTATTTCTACCTCTTGGCACCGACTTGATTCTCACTTTTTTAAAATCAAGACAAAGATTCCAGAGCTTCAAAAAAAGTGGCTGTAATTTTTCGTTTTCTATCTTATACTTTCCGTGCATTTGTTTTACAACGAGCTCGGAGTCACTGCAAATAACCACCTCTGTTTCCTTGGCCAGTCTTTTGCTAAATAACGCCTTAAATTTTTCCAAGGCAAAAATGGCCGCTTCGTATTCTGCTTCGTTATTTGTAAGGTCATCTCCCAAGTACTTTCCGCTTTCCTTTACCTTTTCTCCTTTTTCATTGCAAAATACGGCTCCTACCGCAGCCTTGCCCGGGTTCCCCCTTGATCCCCCGTCGGTATAAATGGTTACCTTTTTCATATTATTTATTTTTGAGAAAGATTAAGATTATTAAAATGATCAATCAGGCATTTTTTAAATTTTCCCACATTTTCTTTTTTGAGCGTAAATCCCGCAGCTTCCGGATGCCCGCCAAAAGCCTCAAGATACCCGCTACAAGCATCCATCGCCTCTACGGCATTATATCCCGGAATCCCTCTCACGGACCCTTTTGCAAGTTCCTCTTCTATACTGTACAAGAAAACAGGTTTTTTCGCATTTCTTATTATCCTGGAAGCAAGCGCGCCCGCTAAATGCGGGGGGAATTTTCCTTCTTTAAATACAATAGGCTCCTCTTTTTTTATTTCTTTTTCTATGGCCTCTACTTCTTTAAGAAGCAAGGATTTGCGTTTCTTTTTCTCTTTTTCCAGGTTCCATAGTATTTTTCCCGCATTGGCCTTATCCTTTTCTTTCAAGAAAAGATAAGCTCTATTGACCTTCCCTACCGGTGTGGTGATATTAAGAAGAGAAACTGTCTTTTCCGCAAGGTCATCCACGCTTTCTTTAAGTACCTGGAGAGATAAAATCCGCGAATCCCTTACAAGTGGTAACCCTTCCTCGAGTATTTCTTTGTTATCCTCTTTCTTGGGCACCATATCCGCAAGCGTACCAAGAACAGCAAGCTCAAGAAATCTTCTTTTTGTCTTTTCGAAATCACTGCCCAGTATTTCTTGGGTTAATTTGTAAACGATTCCCGCATTAGCCAGTTTTTTGAACGGATAGTCGTCTTTTTTTTGGCTGGGGTCTAAAACAAAATCCGCTTCGGGCAATCCGTTAAGCTCTATGTGATGATCTACTATAAGCACGGCAAAGCCCAAGGATTTAGCGATATTCACTCCTTCGAAATTACTTATCCCGCAATCGAGAGTAATAATCACTCCTTCCTTTTCTTTTTTTATCTCTTCCATTGCCGCCTTGCTTAAGCCGTATCCCCATTTTTTTCTGTTGGATAGATAGATTACCTTCTCTCCGCCGAGCATCTCTATTGCTTCTTCGAGCATAATGGTGGAAGTTACTCCATCTAAATCAGCATCACCAAAGAGAATAAATTTTTCCCCTGTTTTTACCCCCTTTTTTATTCTTTCTGCTGTTTCTTTTAAATTTTTCATTTTTCTAAGGCCTTAATACCGGGCATAGAGCCTTTCATAATATAAGTTAGCATCGCTCCTCCTCCGCAGGAAACATGATCTATTTTATCCAAAAGATTAAACTGTTTTAACGCTTTATTGGTATCCCCTCCTCCTGCCACTTTCAGAGCGTTCCCGTTGCCGACAATGTATTCTCCTACCCTCTGTGTCCCTTTTTCAAACGCTTTTCTTTCGGAAAGCCCGAGCGGTCCCGCCCAAATTATCGTCCCCGCCTCCCTGATAATATCCCCGTAAAGCTTTATTGTTTCGGCTCCTATATCGAAAATATCCTCCTCCTTTTTTACGTTCCCAACGGCGGTTTCCCGAACATCACTCTCTCCCGAGTCGGTAGTGGAGGCAATAACATCAACAGGAAGATGCAATTTGGGAGTAGTATAATCCATATCTTTTATTGCGCTTACTACCTCCTCTCCGGGAAGATCTCTGTTATGCGCCAAACCGCGAACAATAAGAAGAGTATTTGCAATTTTTCCGCCCAAAAGCACATGATCCGCATTCTCAATGAAATAACTTACGGTAGTTATTTTTGATTTCACTTTTGCTCCTCCAATAATGGCAATCACGGGTCTTTTGGGATTTTTTTGTGCCTTTTCCAAAATCTTTATTTCCCGTTCCATAAGCATACCACAGGCACTTGGAAGAAGTGCCGGCGGCCGTACAACCGATGCGTGCTCTCTGTGAGAAACGGAAAAAGCGTCGTTAACGTAAATATCTCCAAGAGATGCAAGCTCTTTCCCAAATTCCTCGGAATTTTCTTTCTCCTCTTTATACATCCTCAGATTTTCAAGCAACAAAACGTCACTCCTTTCCATTTTGCCAATCTCTTTTTTTACCTCCCTCCCGACACAATCACCGATGAACTTCACTTCTTCTCCTAAAAGAGCGGACAATCTTTTAGCTACTAAATAAAGGCTGTTTTCTTTTTCTATTGCTTTCTCTTTATTTTCTTCACCAAACACCCTCTTTTCTTCCGGTTCTTTGAAATGACTAACGAGAATAATTTTTGCTCCTTTTTCAATAAGATAATTAATCGTCGGAAGGACGGACCTTAATCGCAAATCATCGGAAATTTCTTTTTTTTCGTCAAAGGTAATATTAAAATCCACACGAAGAAGAACTCTCTTTCCTTTTACATTTATATCCTTAATATTTCTCATAAGTACTCTTTTCATCTTTCGGAAAACCGTATCATTCCCTTTTTTTAAACGCCTCTTTAAGTGCCGTCTTCAAATCACTTAAGCGTCCTTCCTTTTTCTCTTCTTTCGCTTCTTCCAACGCTTCCTTTAAAGATGGTGACTTTTCGTCTTTTGTTTCTTCCGCATCCCGGGAAGAGTCGGCTTCTTCGCTTTCTTCTTTCTTCTTTTTAACGGATTTGCGGCAGGTTTTACAATATGTGGGTCTGGTACCATCAGGAGCAAACGGTACTTTGGTTTTCTTTCCGCAACTTGAGCACTCCGCATCATAGAGTTCTTGTCCGCCTTTTTGTGCTGAAGACCCCGATGATTGGGTATCCATCTTTTCATTAAACTCTCCCAGCCATCGCAACAACTTCTCCTCTACTTTTTTTCTGTCCGCCGCATAACGTTCCCCGGAAGCGCGGATTATTTTATCAATCACTTTTTGATCTTCTTCCTCCGGCGGCGGAATGGTTTCCGCGGAAAAGGGCTTACCGGAAATCCCGTCGATCATCAGTTTTGTGTAGATATTATATTTGGGAAGATTAATGAAATCCTCTACAAAAACATAGGGTGTAAATTCTTTTTCCAGTATTTCGGCATCCTCCGCACCCAACCGAAAGCTGACTATGGTACCCACATTCCCTAAAATAGCGTCACGCATATGATGTCCCGATGTGTCGTGTTCATCAAGTTGACCCACATACTGGTGACTCAGAATAAGTGAAAGTCTGTATTTTCTTGCCTCCGAAAGAATATTGATAAACGATCTTGTCGCGAAATTCTGAAACTCATCTATATAAAGAAAGAAATCTTTTCTTTCTTTCTCAGGAATATTCACCCTTTCCATCGCGGCAAGCTGAAGCTTCGTAATAATGAGAGCACCGAGTAATTTAGAGCTGTCTTCTCCTATCTTTCCTTTGGATAGATTGACTATAAGTATCTTGCGGTTGTTCATTATGTCTCCCATATTGATTGTCGATTTCACCTGTCCGACAATATTGCGAATAAGCGGAGCGGAAATAAACTGTCCTATTTTGTTTTGAATAGCGGCAACCGCTTCCACTGTATACTGTTGGCTCCAATTGGCAAACTCTTTCGTCCAAAACGCTTTAACTACCGGGTCTTCTATCTTTTCCACTACCTTATTTCTAAATTCGCTGTCCGCCATCATACGATTGATTCCAAGAAGAGTAGAGTTAGGGTAGTCGAGAAGAGCTAAGACGGTATTGCTTAGAATATACTCCATTCTGGCAGACCAGACATCCGGCCATATTTTCTTAAACACTCCCATCAGCCCCGAAGCAACAAGGTGACGATACTCTTTATCAACTTTTTCCATTACATTAAAACCGATTACTCTCTCCATGTCCGAGGGATTGAAATAAATCACGTCATTTATACGGTTTATGGGAACCTGGCTAAGCAGTTTTTGTGCTCCTTCTCCGTGAGGATCAATAAAACCGACACCTTCGCCTCTTTTAACGTCTTGAATTGCCATATTCTCAAGCATTGCCGACTTTCCCATACCGGTCTTCCCAAGCGCATAGAAGTGCCTTCTTCTGTCGTCTCTTTTTATACCAAATTTCTTCCTTTGATTGCGGAAATTGGTATAACCGAAAAATGTAATGTCGTTGTCATCCATATAATTTTTATTAATCTTCTTCTACCGGCAGCTCGTAGGGAGCTTCCTGCTTTCTTGAATCTATTCTTTGGATTACGGAAGGAGGAACGGAAGCCCTGGATGGAAAGTGAAACATAGTTGCAAGTTCTTCGGAGCTAAGAACATAAGTACTTTCATCATCATCAACAGGAAAATTCGCGGGAACTCTTCTTTTATAGTTGCGAAACATCATTCTCTTTTTAAGATAAAGCCTTTTTTGTATAAACCAAAAGAAATCATACCAATTCTGCTTCACTTTGGTAATTGTTTCTCCTCTCGGAATCATAAACCCAAGCCCCTGATTGTTGAGTTGGTTAAAATAACTCATGGGAATTTTAATCCCCTTCCCGGAAAATTTCTCTTTCTTGTGAATATAAACATAACGCACAAAACAACTGAAAAGATGTTTTTTCCTCTTGTTCTCAATACTGGTAACTATATCCTTTTCTCCGGGAGTAAGTCCCATTTCCGGAAAGGCTTCTTCGGACTCGTGTTTTTCCTCGGGAAGCCCTCTTAGTATTCTGATAACCTCCTCCCATATGGGTGGCGGGGGAGGTTTTTCTTTCCTTCCTGCCAGCTTATTATATTCTTTCTTGGATCTTTCCATAAAATTTGACCCGTCGTTCTCAGCGGTTATCGGCTTTGCCTTTATCTGTATCCATATTTGCTCTCCCTTTTCCATTTTGCTAAGACCCTCCATAAGAGATGCCAAAGGATCTATCTTTTTTTCTTCCTTTGGCTCGGCTTCATTTTCAAAATCCTTATAGGTTTTTAGCGGATAGCAATCGGACTTGGGCATTACATAGTCGGTCCCCCAGATACCCCATCTATCGTTGGGGATGTTTTGAGGAACTTTCTTAGTGTAATCTTCCACTTCAAATACCTCCGCATCCGGATACTGCGCGTGAATATGAGTTTCAAAAAGTTCTTTTTGCTTTTTGGGTATACGAAGCAAAAAGTGAGGTATTCCGTTTATAGCGGCTATTTCAAAAGAAAAGGAGAGATCATCCTGTCCTTCCCACCACTCCTCAAACCAGTTTGGGGGTCCGTATATTTGCCAAAAACCGGTAATAACAACCTCCATTGCTCTTATCGGTTTATTTATTTCACCCGGAAGACGAATTTCTATTAGTGTCTTTATATTCTTGTTGTCATCCCACAAACTTCCCCGCCAGAACAACCAGTGAAATTTTACGATAGGCCATAAAAAGAAGGGTAGAAAGATCCACCCCCAGGTCCAAAAAAGTTGCCACAAAAACTGCAGACTGGGCCCCAAGCCCTCAACCATCTCCAGTTGCTTTTCAATTATTTGATTAAGCCAAGGTGTATTTCCCATCAGGGGTTCTTATAAAATACTTTTTATTGCTTAAATTCTGAACAACCGTATTTTTTTTCACTATTCTTTGTTTTGTTACCTGCTCGATTATCTCGTTTCTGGGAAGAGCTCCCTCTTTTTCCAAAATACCGCGGATGACCTCTTTTACTTCTCCGGGCGTATACCCCCATTGTGTAAGGGCATAGACCCCTCTTCCTACAAGCACAAAACGAGGATCCTTGATGAGTTCATTGTGCGTTGTCTGGGGATTTACTTTTTCCCCCAAGGCAGACGCGATTTCCCGGAAATGGAGAGGCCGACCCGCTTTCTTGAGGGTAATGTATGCCTTGTCCTTGATGCCCTTCGGCCTTATTTCCGGCCAATTAAAAATACCAAATTCGCCTTCTCCGTTTTGAACGATTTTTTTTGATATTTCCAAATAAGAAATAAGTTTTTCTTCGGAAATATTTCTATCTCCTTTTATTTGAGAAAGTAAAAGGGGTTTTTTAACCTTCTTAAGTTTATTATAAGCCTCCTCTATTTCCTTTTTTGCTTCCGAAAAAGCTTTTTTATCTTTCAGCCAAAGAGCATGAAAATCCTTATTCTCCGAAAGCCTTGTAAACGCACCGCCAATATGAAGAAGGAAAAAAACGGCGTTCCGAGAAGCGGAACTGTCCGCCAAAGCGCTTAAAAATTTATCCTCCCTTTTTATTCCCCCAAAAAAGTCTAACTTATCTTCGATATCATTAAATATATCTCTATACCCTTCGGCCTTCTTTTTTATTTTTCTCATTCCTTCTTTTTCGATCTGGCGGACTCTTTCTCTCGTAATCTCATACTCTTTCCCGATAGCATCCAATGTTTCTTTTTCCTTTCCACTAACACCAAAGCGCCGAGAAACAATATTTTTGGTTCTCTCCGGTAAAAATTCTAACAATTCCTCGCACACTTTATAGTATTCAGACATATTTAACTTGAAAATTGTTTAAAAAAACGAATCTCGTTAATTAATTAAAAAATTATCTGCCGTCTATTATTTATACCCTACTTTTTATTCTTGGTCAAACTATTCCAGTCCAATACAAGAGCCCCCGCAAGAAAAATAGAGGAATACGTTCCCAGTACAACTCCCAGAATAAGCGCCAAAACAAAATAATAAAGCGCACTTCCTCCGAAAAACAGTAAAGAGAAGAGCACAAATAAAGTGGTAACCGAGGTACCCACTGACCTTCCTACGGTATTATTCAAACTCCGGTCAATTATAGTCTTTAAATCTTCTCCGCTTTTGTTTTTTCTTAGGTTTTCGCGAATCCGATCAAAAATCACTACCGTGTCATTTATGGAATAACCAAGTGTCGTAAGCAGCGCTACGGTAATCGGTATGGTAACTTGCACATCGTAAAAATATCCAAGCAACGCAAAAATTCCCAAAACAATAAGCACATCATGAAAAAAAGCTATTCCCGTAGCAATAAAGCCGTATCTAAGTGAACTAACTGATCCGTCTTCTTCCCGAAAACTAATGGCAATATACAAAACAACAAGAATCGAGGCGACAAATATCGCAATAATGGACATATTTCTGAGCTCCTCTCCCACCGCGGGACCTATGGATTCGAACTCTCTTTCCGTAGCCCCCTCGAGAACACCCATTATTTTTCTATACGTTTCTTCGTCAGCACTTTCCGTTCGCACCAAAACCCCGTCTTCCCCGAGTAACCGGACACTTACCTCCCTTAACCCGATTTCCTCCAAATCTTCAATAATACTCTCCGGCGATGGTCTTTCCTCCGGATATTCTACTTCGAGAGCGCTTCCTCCCGCAAATTCAATTCCCGGGACAAGTCCAAAAAACACAATCCCCCCTAGACTTAAAAGAAGAAGAATGCCGGAAAACGCGTAATAAATTTTTCTATATTTGGTAAATTCAAATCTCATATTTCAAGTAGTTCTTACGCCCACAATTTTTTAAACTTCGCTAATTTACTCTCTTCACAATAAGCAAGAAAAGCACGATTTATTATCATCGCCACAAAAAGACTTGCCAAGATACCCAAAATAAGGGTAACCGCGAAACCTCTGACAAAACTGGTGGTAATAAAAAATAAAATAATTGCAACCATCAAAGTAGTAAAATTGCCGTCCCTTATCGAGGACCAAGCGTTATTATAGCCCTTTTCGATGCTTTCCTTTACATTATTCCCTTTTCTTATCTCTTCCCTCATTCTGGAAAGAATAAGGATATTGGCATCAATCGCCATTCCCACGGAAAGAATAAGTCCCGCTATCCCGGAAAGAGTCAAAGTTACGGGTATTATCTTAAACAAAAAGAGAACAATAAGAATATATCCTCCCAAAGCCAATACGGAAAAAAGTCCCGGAAGCCGATAAATCAAGACCATAAAAACGGAAACAAGTAAAAATCCAAAAATTCCCGCCTGCACAGAGACCTCCAGCGATTCCTCTCCTAGAGCGGGCCCGATACTTTGCTGGGATACAAGCTCAATAGGAACGGGAAGCGCACCTATGCGTAAATCCCTTGCAATATTATAGGCCTCCTCCATCCCGAAATCCCCCGTTATCTGAGCTTCTCCCCCCGATATTTTTTCTTGCACTGTTGCCTCCTGCAACATCTCTCCGTCAAGGAAAGTTGCAAGTGGCATCCCCACGTTTCGTCCGGTAATTTCCTCAAAAAGTTCAGCTCCTTCTCTGTTGAAATCAAGTGTAATTGTCGGTTCACGAGTTGTAGGATGCATTACTACTCGCGCATTCTCCAAATGCCTCCCGGTAAGCTCCGTAATCTCATATGTATTTTCCAATACTATTTCCCAGTCTTCTATTTCACTGTCTTGTAACCCCATGAGATCCTCAAAAGTCATCTCTTGCATGGATTTCCCCAAGTAGTCTTCTATTTCCTCCCATTTTTCCTGTTGCCTCTCTATCATTTCCGGAGAAGTTTCCCGAAAATCCAAAAAGGGGGTTTCCCCGATAATATCTATGGCTTCGTCCAAATCATGAGCCCCGGGAATCTCCACGGTAATTCTCTCTCCTCTTACCTGAACCATCGACTCTCCCACGCCATAAAGATCAATACGCCTCTCTATAAGATCCCGCAGTCCTTCCATCCGCTCGGTCCTCTCTCCCATAGGAACATCGGAAAGATCCGCTTCATATAAAAGATAAGCTCCTCCTTGCAAATCAAGCCCAAACATAAAATCACGCTCCTCAAGCATGGGAACGGAAAAAGGAACTCTTTTATTTACTGTCTCGACACCCCTATTAAAACTTGAAGGAAAGGCAACCACATATATTAGAGCCAGAAGTAATACTGTTAGAATTATTGTCACATTTTTTATTTTCATACGCGGTAATATGACACTTTTACGTTATTTTGTCAAATATAAATTTATTTTCCGCAACACTTTTTAAGCTTCTTCCCGCTTCCGCAAGGACAAGGGTCATTCCTTCCCACAGATTTATTTCTGATTTTATTTTTTTCCGGCACAGTATCTCTTTTTACCACAAAATGCGGTCTTGGTGGTGCTTTTTTGGCGGTTTTCACACGAAGAATTCTTTCCCCTATCTCCAATTCGATACTTGTCATTAATTCTTTAAAAGCCATATGGCCCTCCTTTTTATACTCGGTAAGAGGATCTTTTTGCCCGTATCCGCGCAACCTGACCGCTTCCCTTGTCTCTTCCATCACCGCCAAGTGATCCTTCCATAGAAAATCCATCGTCCTTAAAATAACGAACTTTTCCAGATTTCTCATTTCGTCTTCTTCCAATTCTTTTTCTTTTTCCAAATATTCCTCTTTATCCTTTCCGTGCTTTTCAAGAATTTCCAAGATATAAGACCGGAGACTTCTCTCCGCCTTCCTGTCTTTAAATTCCGCTCTCTCTAAAATATCATCCCTTAATTCGTAAAACTTTTTCCTATGTTTAAAAAGTACCTCGTCGTACTGAAGAACATGTTTTCGAGCATCAAAATGATGTCCTTCCACTTTTTTTTGTGCCGATTCAATTATTCCGGAAACATAACGCGCGTCAATTGGTTGGTCGTCGGGAAGATTAAAGCGACTCATAAGGCCTTGTATCTTTTCGGCTCCGAAAATACGCATTAAATCGTCCTCGAGAGAAACAAAAAATTGGCTCTCTCCGGGATCTCCTTGCCTCCCGCACCTTCCTCTAAGCTGGTCATCTATTCTTCTCGCTTCGTGCCTTTCCGTACCCAGAACAAAAAGTCCGCCTAAATCCTTTACTTTTTGTGCCTCTCCCTTGTCCGAAGGATTTCCTCCAAGAATTATATCCACTCCCCTTCCGGCCATATTGGTCGCCACGGTTACCGCTCCCAAGCTCCCCGCCTGCGCAATAGTTTCCGCTTCCTTCTCATGGTTCTTGGCATTAAGGACGTTATGAGGAACACCGGCGCGCTTTAACATCTTCGAAAGCAACTCGTTCTTTTCAATAGAGACGGTTCCGAGGAGCACCGGTTGCCCTTTTTCATTTCTTTTCTTCGTTTCCTCCACTACCGCATTAAATTTCGCCATCTCGGTCTTGTAAACACGATCGGGCAATGCCTTTCTCACAAGAGGCCTGTTGGTAGGAATTATAGCTACTTCCATTCCGTAAACCTTGAAAAGTTCTTCCGAAGAGGTTTGCGCCGTTCCCGTCATACCGGATATCTTCCCGTACATTCTAAAAAGATTTTGGAAAGTGACGCTTGCCATGGTACTTGACTCCGGTCGGATCTCCAACCCTTCTTTCGCTTCTATCGCCTGATGAAGCCCTCCCGACCATCTTCTCCCGGGCATAAGCCTTCCCGTAAAATCATCAACGATTATTACTTCTCCGTTTCTGACAACATAGTTTGTATCTCTTTCATAAAGCGGTCTTCCTGTCTGCGGCGCTTTCGCTTGTGCCCTTAGCGCTTGCTCTAAATAATGCACCGCGTTCATATCCTTCTCATCGTAAATATTCTCTATCCCGAGCATTTTTTCTATCTTCTCTATCCCCTCATCGGTCAGGGTCACCGCTTTTTCTTTCTCATGTACTTCGTAATCCGTACCCGGTGTAAGGTTAAGAATAATACGGGAGAACTCCTTATACATCTCCTTTTTGCTTTCAAGCTCTTCCCCTTCTTCGGGGACGGAAATAATAAGCGGTGTCCTTGCTTCATCAATTAGAATAGAATCCACTTCGTCTATAATCGCATAATTAAATCCTCTCTGTGCCCGCTCATTAAGACTGAGCGCCATATTATCACGCATATAATCAAAACCGAACTGGTTATTTGTACCGTAAGTTATGTCCGCGCTGTAAGCCTCTTTTCTCTCGCAGGGGCGAAGGAAATCCTCTTCCACGTGAAAAGAACCCAGCTCATCCCGGGTTTTGTCCTTTTCTTCTTCTCCGGATTTGTGTTCGGGATCATAAATGAACGATTGTCTATCGTTTATACAACCTACGGAAATTCCTAAAAAGTGGTATATTTGACCCATCCACACCGTATCTCTTCTCGCCAAATAATCATTCACGGTAATAACGTGCACTCCCTTCCCGGAGAGCGCATTAAGATACGCGGGAAGCGTTGCCGCTAAGGTTTTTCCCTCTCCCGTTTTCATTTCCGCGGTCTTGCCCTGATGGAGAGAAATTCCCCCCATTATTTGCACATCATAGTGTCTCTCTCCAAGAGTTCTTTTCGCCGCTTCGCGCGCCAAAGCGAAAGCTTCGGGAAGCAGTTCATCCAAAGACTCTTCCTGTGTCCTTTTTTTGAGCTTCTCGGATAGTTCTCTCAGGTCATTGTCGGAGGATGTGTCCAACTTTTTTTCGTTTTCGTTTACCTGTGAGACGAGAGAGTTTATCGATTTTAGGAATTTTTCATTCGGATCCCCGAAAAATCTGTTTAGAAGTGACATATTAATTTCTCATTTTTTTCGCCTGCTGCCCTCCTTTTCTTCTTTGTGTTTCTATTTTTCCTTTATAATCCTTTATCTGCCTTTCAAGTTCATATTTTACCTCTTCCACGGACTCCTTTACTGTTTCTGCAATGTCTTCTCCCTTTAAGGTTATCTCCGGCAAAACCATCTTTGCTTGGGTCCGATACACCTTTCCTTTTTCATCTCCGCTGACCTTCGTTATTTCCACCTCAAGAACGATACGATCAACCTCTCTTCCTACCTGCTCTTTGTCTTCCCGCTCTTTCTTGAGTAGAGCCGGAATAAAACGGCAAGCGCTTTTGAGTTTTTTTTCCGCATAATCCCGGAGGTGCGGGGTAAGATCTATATTTTTTGATTTGATAATGACTTCCATTTTTGTTTTTTTTAATTAGCAAAAAGTAAACTAATTCTATCAAATTCTCTTGAGTAATCAAACTACCGTGAAATCAACTTCTGTCTCCACATCAACACCAAACTTCTCTTTTATTTTTCCTTTTACAATATTCGTAAGATTTTCTACATCTTCTTTTGTCGCTCCTTTTTTGTTTATAATAAAGTTGGGATGCTTTTCCGATATTTGCGCTCCTCCCTCCATCCTCCCATTGAGTCCGCACTCCTTTATTAAAAAACCTACCGGCACAAAGCCAAGTTTCCTGAACTTTTCCGTATTTTTATGCTTTCTAAAAAAATCTTCCTTGACCTCCGGATTTTTAAATACGCTCCCCGCGGAAGGTTTTTGCGGGTGCCTCTTTTTTCTGTATTCAAGATATTCTTGGAATTTTTTTTCAGTTCCTTCTTTTTTGGGAAATTCCATTTCTCCCTCAAGAACAATGTAGTTTCTATTTTTTTTGAAAACACTTTCCCTGTAGGCAAACTCACATTCCTCTCTCATAAAGTGCCTTTCTTCGTTTTTTTTAATATCCAACGCTTTCACTCTCTTGATATAGTCGCTCGTAAAATCATCAAATGCTCCCGCATTGCCTCTTATGGCGCCACCGACACTTCCGGGCACTCCTCCCGCCCACTCCATTCCGGCTCCCCCTTTCTTTGTAACTTCATAGGCGACATCGGGAAGAAAAGCTCCCGCCATAGCGGAAAGAAGAACAACATCTTTTTTTACCTCCAGTGAAAAACTTTCCATACCCATGTAAATTACAACACCCCGATAACGAGGGGGTAAGATGATATTACTTCCTTTCCCCAAAATAAAAAAGGGTAGACCGTTCTTTTCGGCGTAATTCACACCGTAAAAAACATCATCACCGCTTTTAGCTTCCAGGAAATACTCGGCGATACACTCTATGCCCATCGTATTATTTTTTTTCAGTGAAACGCCTCTTTTTATTTTATTCACAAAATTATCTTTAGCCATTTTTTTTGTAATAAAAAGGGCCGGAAGCGTTAACTCCAATTCTGTGAGTACGTGCCTTCCGACCCGGTATCATTCTAACAAAGGGGAAATAAGTGTCAAGCCCATAGAAAAACTCGGTACCACTTACCGAGTAAAATACGGAAAAATGTGTTGTACTACGGTTAAATGATTATGCGTCCAATAAAAAATCTCTTTTGTTAAGAGAAAATTTCAGTTCTTTAAAAAGCAAAAAACCTCGCTCGAGTGAGGTTTTTTGCCGAATCGGAGTTAACATTTCGCACCTACCCACTGGCTGAATATTAACAAAATAAATCACCTTTGTCAAATCTATTCCTTTTCCGTAGAAAAGTTTTTTATAAAAAGATTGAACTGCTTCAAGAAGGAAGTAAATGAAAGGCGTATAAAGAGAATTATCCCCAACGCGCAAACTATGAGGTCCGCGCTCCTTACCGTAACGGCATAAGCCACACCGGCTGTAAGTCCGATACCCAGCGTCCCGAATCCAAGAGCCATTATCGCCTCCATACCTCCCAGCGCGGCAGGTAGCGGCAGGAGCATAGAGAGTATGGTAAGGCCGTATACCGCAAAAGCGTGTCCCAATTCGGTCTGCCCGACAAGAAAAAATAAAATAATATAAACCCTGAAAGCAAGAAGAAGATGTCTCAAAAAACTAAGCGCCATCCCTTTTAAAAGCTCTTTTCTCTGGAAAGAAAAGAAACGGATTATACCTCTCTCTATTTCCATTACCATTTTTCCGTTACCGTTATCCGCTAAATAATTTTTGGAAAATCCAAAAATCTTAAAAACCCACCCAATCATGCTTTTTTTTCTTAAAGCAAATTGGTAAAAAAGGAAGAGAATAAAAAATAAAGCCGTAATCACTCCTCCCGCGTAATAAAGAAATACACCACTGGGCTCACTCCCGTGAATTATAAAAAGAACAATACCGAGAACAAGAAAGAAAAAGTGCATAGTAACATCCATTATCTTATCAATTGCCGCCGCGGTAGCACTCTTTTTTAATCCGAGCGACTTTTCCATAAGAAATATTCTTACCGCTTCACCCCCGAAAAGAGAAAACGGTGTAAGGAAATCCACCGTGAATCCTTTGACGAGATATCTTATTGTCAGTAAAAGCGGTACTCTCTTCCCTTGAGACGCAATAACTTCTCTCCAGCGAAGCGCCCCTATAAAAACAATAAGGAAAGTGGTCGCGATAATAATAAGCCCTTCCGGTCGGAGAAAGAGTATTATTCCTTCCCAGATAGCTTCGATGCCCGTTTCTTTAACAACAAAATAAAAAAGCGAGACACCCACAAGGAGAGTAATAGCAAATTTTACAGCATTACGCATTCTTATTTTTTCATTAAAGAGTTTATGTAGTTTCTTGTAGACTCACCGACATACCCCGTACCTGATTTAAGACCGAGTGGATCAAGTATCTCTTGGCGATGTTTCTCCTGAAATCTGATAACCGCCTTTCTTGTAAGTTCGTAAAAATTTCCCGTCACAAAGCCTTCGGGGTAGATGTCTTCTCCCCGAGATTTTAGAAATCTCTGTAAGCTCCTTACCTCCCTCGAATCTTCCATCCCGAAATAAAGATTTTTCTTCACCTCGTAAATCTCATTTTCGGGAAACTTTATGCCAGCCAACTTATAAAGTTTCGCTACATCCTCTCTCAAGGCGACAAGTCTTTCTTTTACTTCTTTAAGGATGGCTTCCTTTTCTCTTTCTTTTTCCGCAAGTCTATCTTTATCTATTATTTTAGCTTCCCAGTAGAAGGAATGTGTTTGCTCGGGACCGTTAAATCCTTCAAACTTCTGCTGGAGAGAAGGAACAAGGATTATGGATTCGTATTTCGAATTAAACCCTTCCACCACGATTTCTCCTTTATTTTCGTCGTCCATTTCCATGCGCCGTACTTCGCAATCCCCGTCCTTTTCACAAAGAATATAGGGAACGGTAAATTCCTTATCTCCGCTAAACTCCAAATAGAGGGTTCCCGATCCCCCCACAATACGGTGCCAATTTCCCGCCCAATTTTTTGTGCGGTATTCCGTACTATAACCTCCCTCATTTTTTGTCGGTAAAAAATAAGTAGTAGGAGAAACTCGTAAATTTTCCAGACTTTCATTTTTGTAACAGTAGTATTCTCCTAAGGAGCAGTCATTCAAGTAACTCGCAATGGTCCATTCGGTAAAAATTTCAGAAAATCTTTTTTCGTGCTCTGAAAGCGCATAATCAAGACTGGGAATACCGATAAATTCCGACTTAAGAGATTTTTTTATCACGGGCTCCCCGTAATGATCTATTAAATACTGTCCAAAAAGATTTATTACGCCATAGTCAGCCGCCTGTTCCGTCCACTCGGTAAGCGATATGTCGGGATCCCGAAGAAAATTTTGTACCCTCAACCTCAAATTACTTTCTTCGTATTCATCATCATAGCCAAGAAGTGTTGGTATCACTTCCGCACGAAGCTCATTAAGCCAAACCTCTTCGTTTATTCCCTGTTTCCTGTTCTTCTCGTTAAAGGTGACAAGATGAGCATATTCATGGCTGAGGTACCCGGGCAGAGCGGGGTCACTGAGCACATTACTGCTAAGGTAAAGAATATTTCTTTCGTTAGATTGTGAGTACTGGTATCTTGAATACTGATCTCCCGATCGAAAATAACCTCCCGCGTTTTCTTGCATGGGATGGAAAAACACGGATATACGCTCTTTGGAAGTTACTCTGTGTTCCGGCTTGTCTCCAAACCGTGAAGTAAACTCATAGTAAATATTCTCTTCGAACTCATTCCCGAGATTATAAATAATCTCATCATATTCTTTTTGTTTCTCTTCAGAGAGGCCTTCCCACCAGCCCTTATCAACATAAAAATATATGTAGTTGGTGATTCTTTGGAGTCTTGCTTTTGTTTCTTTCCTCTCTTTTAAGTCATATGTCGGCTCAACAAAAAACCTCTCCACGTCCCCCACGGAAAACGCTTCCGTAATAAAAGGAAGAAAGATAAAGAAAAAAGCGATTGCGATTGTCCCGAGTTTCGGTTTCATAGGGCTTGATAATAATTCATCTTTAAACTTTCTGCAAATAAAAATTATTTTCCGAGGAGGGATATAAATTGATAATACACAATACCGATATATTCGTGAAACGCAAGATTGGAATTTCTCAAATTACTCCCCCGGGGAATAAAGTCGAAAAAACCGTAAGTTATAACCCTCTTCCTTTTGAAGTCCGTGGGAGCGGGAATGGGGTTGGCGCCCAGCCTTTCAAACTCCCGCAAGGAACGGTCCATATGATACGCGGAAGTAACAAGGAAAAAAGGATTATCTCCCACTATCTTTTTTACATTCTCCACATTCTCCCTTGTATTATGAGACTTCCCTTCAATTATAACATTATTTTCATCAACCCCCCTATGTTCGAAAAAATTTCTCACTGCGTAAGCTTCTTCGTTTTTTGTCGTAAAAGGATCTATTCCGGATACGATTATTTCCATTTCCCCATCCGAAAGATGCCATAATCTCAAAACTTCACTTCCTCTGAGCACATCGCTTTCCCTCCCGCCCAAAAGAAGTACCACTTTTTCCGCTTTGTCTATGTTTTCAACCGGTAAACGCTCGTACTTCTCTTCAAGGGACATCAGAAGAAAATCACTCACAGGACTAATAGAGAAAAGCAGATAAAGCGCCGCCCCTGAAATAATAAGTGTTTTCCCTCTGCTCTTTTTCTTTCCCCAGAAGATAATACCCAAAAGGAAAAAGAGAACGATAAAAGCGCTCGGCATTAAAAAATTTTGAAATAATTTTAAAACTACCATTTTCCGGGGTCTTTGATAAGAAGATACTTACTTTTTCTTGTCACGAAAAAACCTTCTTCCTCGCTGTCGACATAAAAAACATCCGGTTGCATATAAAGCGCCCTTTTGTATTTTATATCAAAAATATCGCTGTGTTCGGGGGCATTTTTAAGCAATATGTTTTCTCCCTTGGAAAATATTACCCTTTCGTTGTCCAATTCTCCGAACATTTTTTTCACGCAATCCACCGGTACCCATCCCACGTCTTCAATATAGAACTCGACCCATGAGTGAAAGGTTTGTCTTTTTCCATCTTCTCCCCATGCTCCGCTTACAAGTCTTGCGGGGATTCCAACCGCTCTAAGAAGAACCACAAGAAGAAGACTTATTTCCTCCGTATTTCCACTTTTTTCTCTAAATACTTTAATGACTCCTTTTCTTTCTTCCTCTCCCTTATAGGCGATATTTTCTATAACCCAGTTGTATATGAATTTAGCCTTTGCGAAGTAACTATCTCTTTCCTTTGTAATCTCTCTGGCATGCCTTGTAATATCATCGGTCTTGCCGATTCGCGTTTCACTTTTAGTATATCTTCTATAAAGAGGAGAATTTTTTTCGTAATCCTTTACCTCCCAGTTGTCCGCACTAAGTTCCACTTCAAAAGATTTAAAGGAAAAATTTTCTTTAATCTTCTTTTTACCCAAAATACCGGTGGAAAAGTCAAAAATATTAATCATATTTCCGTTTTCTCTGTCCTCATACTTTTTCTTTTCCGGACTATCATAAGAAACTTCCACTTCTTTTTGGCTTTCCCATTCTTTTATTTTTGATACCCACGCTAAAAAAGCTTTTTCTCTCCTTGAAGAAGGAAAGCAAAAACTATTTTTTCCATACCTTCTCTTGAGGTCTTCTTGAATTTCGATATCTTTTTTCCCGGTAAAACTCCCGTAATCCGCTTTCGGGAAAAACATCACATCCGCCTCCCAAATAAAGACACCCTCCCTTTTTTTCGGATTTTTATAATTGATTTCCATACGGATATTTTAGTACAAAAAGGTGCCAATGTAAAACAAAAAGAGAGCCTTCGCTCTCTTTGGAATTTCAAGAATTTGAGAATATATACTCCGCTAAAGCGGATGCCTCCTTTCTCAATTCTTCCACATTTTTCTCTTTCTGCAAAGGAACAATAATCCATATCGGTCTTCCGAGCGTATCCTTTTGAATCTCAAGCTGCCATCCTCGCAACTCTCCATCGGCATAGCTTTTGTTATATCTCTTGAGCAATGTTTTTACCGCATCGGTTTTTCCTTCGCCGTAAATGGCCACATACGGATAACTTCTTCTGTTTTCATCAAACCCTCCACTATGTCCCATGCAGGAAGAGTATGTCCCGATATTGATGTTGTTGAGAGCAATCACAAGATCGACTATTCCTCTGTCAATATCAATCGGTTTTTTGCAAAAAGAGCACCTATTTATTGTTGAGTCCTTCACATAAACCGCATTTTCTCTGCATTTAATGCAGATAAGTATGCATCCCTTTCTCAAAATAATCCCTCCTTTTTATCACCTGACGTGTTCTGCATTATAACACACTTAATTTCATTTTTCATTTCTCCGACATAGGAAGCTATCACTTCTCTTAAGTAGCCCGCATCTTCTTTTGATATTTGCAAAAGGCCTCTTTTCTCCAAATCTTCTCGAGTACTCTCCCTTTCTCGTACCTGATGGTTTTCATAATTTAACGAGAGATAGTCCAGATAGTTATCAAGATATTCGGGATGCCAAAGAAACATTGTTATTAATTCATTGGCATCTTCTTGTGCCCGCACCGCTATTTCCGAGTTCTTGTTGAGTATTTCCCCCGATTCCACGCTATATTTTGAAACATTGCCCCAAATGGAAAGACCTCTTTCCTTCTCTTTTTTTTCTCCCTTGTTATCATTTTCTTCCGCCCGTTTATGAAAACAAAAATTAAAAATTTTAGAGTAGAAAGAATTTATCTCTCCTTCCAATGACTTCCCGTGCCAAAGTTTGGCATCTTCCGGGCTCTCCTTGTGGCAAAGATACTCCTGATAGCCATGACTTGCCTCGTGGAGGAAGCGATACCTTTTTGTTTCAACTCCGGGATTCGGGAAAAGATTTTCTTCCGTTTTTTTATTGATGCCCATTTTAAAAATGCACTTTTCCCACTTTGTGTGGGGCATCTCCTTTTCGGATATGGCTATACTCCGGGTAACGCTGTGGTAAACAAAACCCCAATCCTCATCTCTTGTCTCGATTTCTTCAATATATCCTTTTTCCACCAAAAAAAGACCGAGGTACTTTTCTATTTCTTTGTTTTCATCCCCCTCTATCGCCTTTCTGGGAACGCTAAGTTCTTCTTTGATTTTATTTTTTAGTTTTTCTTTGGACATCATCGAGAATTTTTTCCTTGCTTAATCTTATTATCTCTTCCTCGCTGTCTTGCGGGAACCCTTTTACCCTCTTTTTAAGACCGCACTTGGTGCATTTGTAATAAATAATACTCTTATCCGTTTTTATTTCCACTCCAATAGGCTCCATGAGCGCCCCGCACTCTTCTTTTCTGTCCCCCGGCTTCACATCAACATGTTTTGACCAAAGACACCTCGGGCAATGATCGGTATAACCGTCTCCCCGCACTTTCTTCCCGCAATTATCACAGATAAAAGTCTCTTTTCTTCTTTGAAATTTTTTCTCCTCTGTCATATATCCATAAACATATCTCTCCTTAATTCAGTGTACACAAATAACGCAAAAAAACCAAACACATTCTCGTAATTGTGGAAAACGGGGTTGAATCTAAGCTTTTTTCCTTTATAATGGCACAAGAAGAAAGGGAGGATACTCGCCCTTTCACATTTAAATAAAGTATTAAAAGAAAGGAGGATCTAAAATGAGTTTAAAGCCACTTTATCCCCAAACAAAAGAAGAGTGGGCTGTTGTCCGAGGGTTCGCCCAATCTAATATTGTAGAATACAGAAAAGAAGCCATTTTTATAAATACGGAAAAAATAAGGATGAAAGACAGTAATGTAGAAGAAGCCGATCCGGACCATATCGTCTTCCAAAATATTAATGATCCGCATATCCAATATCTCGTTTTCATCCTCATGATTAGGACAGCCCTAAAGCACCTTTAAAGAACCTTTTTTTGAAAAACACAAACCTTTAGAAGCACATCCTGTGCTTCTTTTTTTTGTAATATCACTCCCTATCTTTAAGATTAAAATCTATTCGCTTTAATCTTATATTATTTAATCTCAAATAATTTCTTATTACTACTCTGGCAAAAAGATTTTTCATCCTTTTACTCCCGTCCAGTCTCAATATTTCTCTGAGCTTTCTTATTTTCCTTTTCCACCACATATTATGCTTCCTGTATCCACTTATCTCTCCTCTAATAATAACCTTACCCTTGCCCGCAACATCAAGAAAGTTTTCTTTGTTTATCTTTTCACTTACTTCCAAAACCCCCGTACCGACTTGCCCGCAAATATGAGCATCGGACCCCGCAGTTTCGATAAGAGAGCACCGTCTTGCCTCTTCTTTCGTCGCTTTCCTGCTTTTTCCTCCATCCATCGCATTTCCCGCTTCCAGCCCATCAAGTAAAGATAGTGCTTCTTTTTCTTCTTCGGTAAAATTATTTTTTCTCCTTAAAGGGTGTGCCCACACCGCATATCCCCCTTGCTTATGAATTAGGGAAATAGTCTCTTTAAGAGTAAGACCCGCTTTAACCTTGCTACTCACAAAATACCCCAAAAGGTGATCACCTCCTTTAAGACTAATCTCTGTTGCGGGAATAATATCAATGCCGTCCACACTTAGCGGCCCCTCATAAATCTTGTCATGATCCGCAACCGCAATCCCGTCAACTCCTCTTTTTTTTGCCATACATGCGATGTCCTTCAATTTTCCCGGGGTATCCGAAGATGCTATTGTATGACAGTGCAAGTCATAAAAATAAGTTCTTTCCTTCATTTTTTTAAATCATTCCTTTAAAATTTTCTATCATCGGGGAGTTTTTATAATTGGTACCGTAAAATCCCGCCATTAAGTAAGAAGTCCACTCGGAAAGCAAAATGGTTTTAAACACTTTTTCCGTCCGTGACTTCCCCTCAACCTCAACCTCGATTATTTGTAAGTCTCTTTCTCTCAGAACCTTTTTGAGAGCCTCCGTTCTTTTTCGGTTTTTAGAATAATCATCACTGTCTTTAAGAAGAACGAAGACCATTTTCTCGCTCAATTCTTTCGTGGAGGAGTTTACATCAAATCCCGTCATTTCGTTGTGGTTTAATTCAGGAATTACATTATAAAAAGAAGGAATTTTTGTTGTTTCGTTGAAATTTATTTTCCACATGGAAGCAAGAATACGGTTTCTTTCCGTGGCATAAACAATCGGTATTTTGTTCTCCAGCAAAGAGACCAGTTCTTCGGCTTTTTGCTTTAATTTTGGTTGTTCGTTCATCAGATCATCTACCGTGTTCTCTGCCTCTTTTTCCACTTTCTCCACGCCTACTGCTTTTGATAGAGCTTTATAGCTATATCCTATCGCGATTCGTGGTTCAATTTCATCTTGGGGCAATTCGATATGGGGTAGTTCCTTTTTTTTCGCATCCGCAAGCAAATGTCCTCCTTTTGATATCACTATCACGGAAAGACCTTCACTTAGTGCTTTATTGTAAACATCAATTACCTCCTCTGTATTTCCCGAATAAGACGCTATAACAAACCCTGTCTTCTCGCCGTTATGAAAAAGTGGTAACCCGTAATTTTGATGCAGAAAAAGCGGAAAATCGGGATAAATCGCTTTAAAAACATTACCTTGGAGATGAGACCCTCCCATTCCGGATAGAAAATAATCTTGAAAACCGCCCCATTTTTCCTTGTTTTTTATTTCCGGAGAAAATTCAAACTGCTTTGAGAAATTTTGAATGTCTTTTTCCATTTTTTTTATTTTATTATTCTTTTTCTACTAACCTTTTAAATACTTTTATTTGTTTTTTTATCATTTTTTCTTTGTTGAAGTTTTCTCTTACATACTTTTTTCCCTCTTTTACTATCTCTTCTCTTCTCTCCTCGTCTTCAAAGAGACCGATAACCGCTTTGGCAAAATTTTCCTCTTTTTCCACTATGACCGCTTTTCCTTTCGGATATACTTCTTTTTGGATTGGCGACTTAAGAGCAACCACGGGAAGCCCTGCAAGCATTGCCTCCCCTACTGCCAATCCTTGTGTTTCCGTTTGAGAAGCAAAGACAAAAACATCACAAGCTCCATAAACTTTTTGCGCTTCCTCTTTCTTAAGCGGTCCCGTGCAGACAATATTCTCCCTTACCCCTAATTTTTCGGCCCTCTTTTTTATTTCGTCCGTATCTCCGGGACCGATAAAAAGAAGTGTCGCTCTATAATTTCTTCTTCTAATCTCCTCCATCATATCAAGAAGTACGCCCAGATTTTTTTCTTTGGATATTCTTCCTAAATAAAGAAGTATTTTTGTTTTTTCGGGAAGATTGAACTTCTTTCTTAGTTCTTTTTTTGTAAAGCTCTTTTCCGGCATCTCTATCCCTGTCGGTATAACGTAAATGGGAGTTTTCACACCATACTCGATAAGCTTATCTTTCATCATTGCACTGGGAGTCATAACGGCATTCACTTTATTCGCTAAAGATTTTGTCCTTCTGCGCATCACATAGGCGCCTGCTTTTCCTGCGTATATTCTTCCGTACTCCTCTACCAATGTGTGATAAAAAAGAACTGTCGGTTTATCGGACTTTAACATATGGCTTTCAAAGGCATTGGGAGCCCAGGTGACCGAGTGAAGAAAGTAGGCATCGGGGTTAAACTCCCTAGCGGCTTCGGCAATTCTTTTCTCGGAATTTGCCCTGAAAACCCTTTCCTCTCTTCCCAGAAGATTTACCGCCATCTTGTGAATCAAAAGAGAGGATGGTATACGCACGTGTTCGGGTCTTACCTTTCCCTTTTTATAATCCGGAGCGACTATTCTTATATCGTGTCCCTTTTTTAAAAAACCTTCCGCAGTGGTATTTATGGAAACGGTAACACCGTTTACCAGGGGATAAGTTAGGGAGGATGTCATTATTTTCATATTAATCGAAAGTCACAATTCTTTATTTTACCATAAAAGAGAACCGGTAAGAAACCGGCTCTTTAACGTTTTATTTTTTTTGCCTCTTTTTTTGCTTTCTTAGCCGCCCTGTGTAACTTATTGAAATCATCTATCTCATTATTGGTAAAAAGTTTATTCAGAAAGACCTCTATCTCTCTTTTTTTGTACAAGTTTACAAAAACCACGTGCCAGTCTTTGTGGAATTTTACAGGGATTGTTATTGTCCTTTTCCCTCCCCTGCTGATTGGAGGCCAATGATGTTCATTCTCCTCCTCACCAAGCGAAAATCCATTCTTTCCTCTTAAAAGATGTATATCTTCTTTTCGCATAACCCTTCCATTACCGACTTTTTCCCACATAAGGTCACATATTTCTTCTGTGAGGATATACACGTCTTCCTCATCTCTAAGTTCTAAGCCGAAAACATTACAGAACGCTTTCTTAAAATTATGAGGCTTGTTTTCAAGGTACGGTACCGATTCTTCTAACTTCGAGAAATATTCCCGCAAGCTATCTTCCCTCCTTTTTTAAAATATTCTTCTATAACTCATAAACTTTTTTTCATCGTGGAATTCTTTCTTCCCGCGACTATACGCATCGTGTTTCTCAGCTGCCTCCCTCTCTTTATTCGTTGCCGTCTAATTCTTCTTCCTCTTTCTCGGAGTAAATCTCATCCACCATTTCTCTGAGATATTTCACTTTTTCCATAACACCCATTAGTCTCTCTTTTAAATGCTCTGTATCTTTTTTGACTACTCTCTTGATGGTTGCTCCTTCCCGCAAAATCTCGTTCATTTTTTCTCTTGTTTGTAATCCAAGGGACGCTGTTGACAATATACCGTGCTTGAGTTGGAATCTCTTGAGAGCGTTTCTTGTCGCCGGACCGAAGTACTCGGTTTCTTTTCCGGGAGAACCGGGTCCGGAACCGGCAACACGCGTATCCGGGTCGGCATTAAGCACCGCTTGCATATAGCGAGCATCCTGACCTCTCACTCCCTCTCTTAGAGTATACTTAAAACTAAAACCCCGTGGAACCTCTGGTACCCCGACCGTTACTTCCTCCTCCTTAAAGGAGGCGGATAATTCTTCGGAGATTTCGCGAATTTCGTCTTTAGTGGCGCTAACTTTCTCTCTTATGCTCTCTTTTTCTTCCTTTATAACTTCTTTTGCCGCAAAAGCGGGCGCAATAGCGGAAAGAGCAACTCCGAGAGCCATCAAAATCACAATCGCCACTTTTATTTGGTGTATTCTTTTATTTTTTTGACTCATAGCGTTTTTGTTCCGGTTAATGGTTATTCAAAATCAATCTGTTCCTTGTCCGGATGCGGTTGAGTTCCCCCTTGCCAATTGTAAAACCAGCTATCCACATACTCTTTACTATATCCGCTCTCCTCCCCGTCTACAACTTGAGTAACCACATAATAGTACATCTCCTGAAGACCGAGTCCCGTGTCGGTAAAACTTTCCGTCTCACTTACCCCTACTTGTGTGTACGGTCCTCTACTTTCCGATGCTCTATAAATGCGATACTCCTGAGTGTTCTGATCCGTTTCCCATGTAAATGTTAATTCCCCTATATCCGTTGCCTCCGCTTCCACGTTAAACGGCGTGGGATCCCAGTCCATAGTTACACTGACTTCCATACTGTATCCGCTTTCTTTTCCGTCTACAACTTGCGTTACTACAAAGTAATACGTTTCTCCTGGTTCCAAATCTTCTACAACTCCGCTTTCATCTTCCGTATATCCTATTTCGTCATAAGGCGTTCCACTGCTCTTTGATTTGTATCCTATAAATTCTTCTGCGTTTCTGTCCCCGTTCCAAGTAAGTCTTACCTCTCTATAGGAAATAATAGCCGCTCTTAAATCGGTGGGCGCATCGTCCGCTCCCGGCTCATAATCCTCCAGCCTTCCTCTTAAATCTTTTATTTTATCTATAATCCTTAAAATCTCTTCGCGGAACTCCGCTCTCTTTTCGGGAGACATATCTCCCATAATAACTTTTCCGTCCAATATTTTATTTAACTTCTTTTTTGTTTGTATTTCCATTATTCCGGTAGGTTCACTTATTCCCCAAGGATAAAGAATTTCCTCCGCAAACATTTCTTGGAATTCCATTAGCGCATTTTTGGTTAAATTTCCGAATCTCTTGACTTCGTTCCCCGGAGAACCTACTCCTTCTTCTATCAAACGTGTTCTCGGGTGAGAATTGAGAATTATCTGCAAATACTTTACGTCTTCTCCGTAGTCTCTAAACCTCATGTGCCTATCAAATCTGAAGTCTTTAGGAATACCGGGAAAATCCGGTTCTACATGTTCCTCCGTCCCGCGAGCCCGGGCTATCTCCTCTGTTAAATTTTCGATATCCTCCTTTATCTCATTCACTTCACTTCTTATATCACTTAACCCGTAAGCGTACCCGGAAAAGACAAAAGAGAAGCAAATTGCAAGCAAACCTCCTACAATTATTTTTTTCTTCATAAATTTATCTAATTATTAACAATTAGTAAGTTATTCTTTTATACATCGCGCAGAGATACCACTTTCTTTGGGTATCATGGTACGGTTTATCCCGGAAAATCCGCTATAAAGATTTCGGGCCCACGCAAAGGAAACCCCTCCCGTAGACGTCCAAAACATTCCCCCGGACTCTATTCCGTAGAAATTTCCCGTATATTCTCTTACTCCCGTGGGAAGCGCCGAAAAACCACTCTCACCCGTTCCGTCCCACTCACCTCGCGACTTTAATTTATCTCCCACATCCGTCCCTCTCCACCCGGTACTGTCAAGCTCATCTTGTCTCACTCCAAGATACCTCTCCATCTCTTTAAAATCGTTGTCGCTGGGAAACTCCCAGTTTATAGGGCAGATATCTTGCACCGCATTAAAAGTATAAAGTCTTCCGTAGTCATCACAGTTATCTTCATCCCCTCCATAACACCAACTCTCCCCTACTTCATAATTCATATTTTCCGCCATCCAGCACTGATTACCTACTTCCACCAAAGAGTACTCCTGTGAATCTCTCGTATCCAGAAATGCTCTCTGTCCTTCGCAGGGACTTGCATCTTCCTCAACATCAGGTTCGGGTTCGGGGTCATCTTCCGGTTCCGGCTCGGGCTCAGGCTCGGGTTCCCATTCATCTTCCGGTTCGGGCTCGGGTTCGGGTTTATCTTCCGGTTCTGGCTCGGGCTCAGGCTCGGGTTCGGGAGGTATTTCAGGAGGAGAAGACGGTTCAATAGTAGATTCTCCTCTTAAAATTTTGTTTAATTTCTTTCTGGTCTGCGGACCCACAAAGCCGGTGGGATTAGTTAGTCCCACTGGTTTTAAAACTTCATCTTTATATTTTTGTTGAAATCTCCTTGCGCCATCATGCGTGATAGAGCCGAAAAATTCCGTTTCATTTCCGGGAGAACCGGCTCCGGTATCACCAAGTTTTGTCGCTGTATCCTTATTTAGTAAAATCTGTAAGTACCTAACGTCGTTTCCTTTAGCTCCCTTACTAAGATTGCGGTCAAAGGTAAATCCTTCGGGTATACCCTCAATCTCACCATCCTCTTCTGTTTCTACTTCCACATCCTCTTCCACTTCTCCGCCAAGACTTCTCTTTAATTTCAAAAGCACCCTTTCAAGCCTGTTAAGATCCTTAATTATTTCTTCCCTTTCCCCGTTTTTTTGGTCTTCCGGTGTTCTTTCTTCCGTTTCTTCCGGCGTTTCGCCGTCACTCCACATTGCGTGGACACTCATGTGCATTTCTACTCTTGTATCGGCGGTAAAACTTTCACCTCCTCCATCCGCTTGAGTATTCCATTCGGCAAAAGAGTAATCGCTTCTTTCGGGGTCCTCGGGCATATCTCCCCCTAAAGACTCACCTTGCCGCGCATTCTCTACCGCATAAGTGCTCGCTCTGTCCCTGAAAGTCACAGTATATAGTGCCGTCTCATAATCATCATCGTTGTTCTCCGATGGAGGATATGCCTGTCCGTGTACAAAAACGCCGCCGGTCGCCAAAACCGTAAAAACAATCAATGTTACGCCCAAAATAATTCCTTTTCTCATGCTTTTTAGTTCCTTTTTATTATATTCTTTCATTATATGATTTCCCTTCAAAAATACAACCTTCTTTCCCTTTATTGCTCTTCCTCCTTCTTGATTTTTTTCAGTTTTCTCCCTATATCAAAAAATTGCGGCTGTTTGGCCACTATTTTAAAAGCGTTTTCTATAAAGTCCCCTCCGGCATATCCTACGATAAGAGCAAACGCAATCGGAAGTCTCTCTACTTCCAAAAAAACTTCCGCCAAATCGGCGGCAATCCATACGCTTACATATCCCACTATCCCGGAAAAGAGAACCGTTCCCGCAAAATAATAGGGTCTTATCTCCACGTCCTTATAAGAAGTTATGTACTTGGAAACCCCCACTCCCCCTCTGAGAAGTCCTCCAAGTAACCCTGCCACAAAAAAAGACATACGAAATATTTTAATTTTTACTCTTGTAATGTATATCACAAAATACGCAATCGTGAAAGTGACGGAAAAACCTGAGTGATTTTTATAAAGATGAGTAAATTCACTTTTATCTTCCCAAAAATTGAACTAAAATAATTACAAACTTTCTTTTTTATATTACTATTGCTAAATCATAATTTGTGTGTTATTATATAAGCGAGTTCTTTACAATAAAAAGGAGGTTGAGATTATTGCTTAGATTTGAAAAAAGGATTAAAGAAGGAAAAATAATATTAAGCAAGAAAGAAAGAAAGAGAATGGAAGGTGAGGAGATATTTCTGTTACTTTTTCCCCCTAAGGCGATTCTAATGAATCGTGAGAATTGGAGGAAAAATTTACAGAGATATCTCTCACAGCACGAAAATAAGCGAGATAAAAGAAGAGCCTGTAAATTCTTTTGTGCAAGAAGTCACAAAGTGGAGCCGGACAAAAGTGGTGAGATTTTATTGCCCCAAACGCAATAAAGGAAAGGAGGCAAGTAGTTATGAAAGGAAAAGGAGGAATGAATAGAATAAGCTACCTACTTCAGAAAGTTAATACAGAGAGAGGCAACTCTGCCGAGGAAAAAGTTGAGGAAGCTCTTAAAGTCGCGGGAATAAACTACCTGCGGTCGGAAAAATGGAGCAAAAAAGACCGTCGAGGAATAGACTTTGAGATTTCCGACGGTAACGGGCCTTCTCTTTTAATCGATGTGAAATCTTCTGAAAGAGGAATTAGAGAAGTTGTTAAACACAATAATAAGCACAAAACATTTGTATTCCCTCTACTCTGTCAAGCTCAAGACACACAAGAAAAAATATTAGAACGAATAGACATTCTACTTAAAGAACATAAAAAATTTCTGTCTGAAATCAAAGAAAGCGGAAAAAGAGATCTCCAAAATTGGAAAGATCCTCTCTTCTGGATAAAAGTACAAAAATTGCAATAATTTCAAAGCACAAGCCGAGGCACGTTTTAAGATAACGTGCCTTTTTTTTATCAGAGTTATTAAAAAAAAGTCCACCGTTTCGGTGGACTTTACGTTCGGGAAAATGGGAAACACTAAAGATTACAGACTGGACATGTTGACCTTTTTAGGCTCGACGCGAGTTCC
>Ga0207421_10001273_pt1 | contig 32676 bp, 31 predicted proteins | sample SodLakKL_010_SED_4_FD_187542 | JGI IMG/M metagenome (GOLD analysis project Ga0207421, IMG submission 187542) | Alkaline sediment microbial communities from Lake Tanatar, Kulunda Steppe, Russia - 8KL_010_SED (SPAdes) (version 2) | ecosystem: Environmental > Aquatic > Non-marine Saline and...
TGATGAAGATGGCTGGGTGATGGAGATCTACGATATACCCGGCAGAAAAATAGTCTACAGGAAAGAGATTGTGAAAAGGTAACCGGCAGATGGCAAAAGACACCATATACAAAAGCCCTGAGGGTGAGGAAGTCCTGACGAATATTTATGACAGGCAGCTGGAATCATTGAATATCGAATATGATTCCGGTATGATCAAGACAAGGTTTGGACATACACATGTGATATCTACCGGCAACAAGAAGGGGAGGCCGGTTGTTATATTTCACGGGGGCAACTCCACGAATCCTTACAATCTGAAGGCTTTCCTGCATTTGCAGAAAAAATTCAGGATCTATGCTCCCGACACGATCGGTCATCCGGGCAGAAGTGCCCAGAGGGTGCTTTCTTCCCGCGACAACAGTTATGGTGAGTGGGCAGCTGATGTTATCGGGGGTATCGGACTTAAGCAGGTTGGCTGCATAGGTGTCTCCTATGGAGGGGGCATACTTGCAAGACTGGCTGCGGTCAGGCCTGAGTACATAGAAAAGGCTGCATTTATCGTGCCATCTGGTATTGCCAATAACTCACTGCTGAGCATAATTGTGAAGCTTGGTTTACCTATGATCAGATATCGTATGTTCCCCTGTAAGGGAAACCTCGTTAAAGCTGTCAGGCCAATGCTTCAAACCGGAGATATTGATGAAGATACCCTGGAGATGGTTGAAGCGGTATTTAAACATGTTGATGTAAAAGCCGAAATGCCGCGCAATGCTTTAAGGTATGAGCTTTCCCAATTTAACGCCCCGGTTATGGTAATAGCTGCCGGCAGGGACGTGTTATTTCCCGGGAGAAAAGTTCTTAAAAGCGCTGAAGAAATATTTGTAAATCTTGAGAAACCGGTACTTCTCGATGAGAGCTCCCATATGTACTATAATTGTAAATCTGACAGGAACAAGGTTAACCGGTTTCTGGAGGAGTTTTTTAATTGATATGTTATGAAAAGAAATGATAAATCGACTATAAGAGCTGTAGCCGGAGTTATGGCCAGGTTGAATTTGAACTGTTTGCTTTGCTGGTTACAGGTATACTTATGGTCACTCTGGTTCCTTTGGTAATTTTATGGACACATTGGTCACAAAAATACGCCTACAAGAGTGATCTGACAGAACTAAAGACTTTGATAAATGAGTTGAATGAAGATACACCGGCCAATGACCCTGATTGAAAATTTTGAATATTATTGGATTTATCAGGTATTATTTAAAATTTGTTTAGTATAAAAATGGAAAAAACTAATTAAGGTTTCCGGAATTTTTAACAATTCCCAAAATTATCCTTCCAGTTAACTGTAAACTGCCTAATTAATCATTACATGAACATGCAAACAACAGGGAAAATTTTTGACTCCGGCACATTGTTTCAACCCCTGGAGCAAAATAAGCGAATTGTAATACTTGATGTTTTAAGGGGGTTTGCCTTGTTAGGCATACTGATGGTGAATATGCAGTTTTTTAACGTTCCCTTTACAGTTACCATGGGAGAGGGCAGATTGTGGACTGACCCTTTAAATTCAGGCGCCAACTGGTTTATTGATTTTTTCTTCCATGGCAAGTTCTATGTCCTGTTCTCTTTACTTTTCGGGATGGGATTCTTTCTTTTTCTGCGGAAGACCGATGAAGCCGGAGGGGCTATTGTGGCAATTTTCCGCCGGAGGCTCCTGGTTTTATTGATGTTCGGAGTATTGCACGTGCTGCTGCTCTGGTACGGGGACATCCTTGTGGTTTATGCATTATTCGGCTTTGTTCTGGTATGGTTCAGGCGGAAGTCCGATCGCAGTGTCCTGTTATGGGCAGGGGTATTCATGTTACTGCCGGTATTTTTTACTGCATTTATGGTCGGGTTAATCAATTTGGCACTTTCAGTTCCTGAGGCCGCAGCCGAGATGCAGGCTGTATTTGCCGGACAGGAAGCCCAAATGAACCAGTTGACCCGGCAGGCATTACTTACTTATGCGCAGGGTAGTTTCCCGGAAATCCTTTCCATGCGCCTGACTGAGTATTCCTTTATATTAGGAGGTATATTTTTCCATTTCCCTTTTGTGATGGGCATGTTCCTTGTCGGCATGTTTTTTGGCAGGAAGGGATATCTTTCAGATATTGGAAAAAATACCGGATTTTTCAAAAAACTCCTCTTTATCAGTCTACCGATAGCTCTTATAGCCAATTATTTTCTTGCTCAAAATATTCCCAGGGCAGATCAGACTATGCCCGATCTGGAATTGTTAATAGTTAACGCCGGATTTGCCATTGGCGGTCCATCGATGACTTTCGTTTATATATCGCTAATTGTATTATGCATTCACAGGGGGTGGTTCTCATGGCTTTCGGAAAGGATTGCCTTAACAGGCCGCATGGCTCTTACCAATTACCTTACACAGTCAATAATTGCAACTACTGTTTTTTTTAGTTACGGGTTAGGGTTGTATGGGCAGGTGAATGTCTGGCAGGGTATTATCCTGACAGTTTGTATTTATGTTATACAGATCATCTGGAGCCAGTACTGGTTGAAATATTACAGGTTCGGTCCATTTGAATGGGCCTGGCGCTCTCTTACATACTGGAAAATGCAGCCCATGAGGAAATAAGTTGTCCACCAATTCACAGGAACTGCTGCCTGTTGAACAGGATGTAGCCAAAGTTTATCATGAACACCCAGGTGTCGGCTTTCCGGCCAAGGTATGATGCACTGATGCTCACGGGGCCGGGGGAGAGGTGGCGGACAAGGGCAAAATTTGCAATATATGACGGACTGAAGCTGACATTTTCAAAATGTGTGTTGTTATCCACTCCCGGCTCAATAATGTCACTGGCGGCAACAGCATCCGTTCTGCTCAGTTGCCATCTTCTTTACCTCTTCTCTTTCAAAATGTTCATCGCTGTCTACTGCGCCGTCAACGAGCGTTATTACACGGCGGGCCCTTTCGATAACCCTCTGGTCGTGCGTTGAGAAGATAAGGGTGATATTTTCTTCCCTGTTCAGCCTGGCCATTATATCCAGCAGGTTGAAAGCTGACTCGGTATCTAGGTTCGCGGTGGGCTCATCTGCCAGCACAAAGTCCGGTTTAGAAGCCAGAGCCCTTGCCACTGCAACACGCTGCTGCTGTCCGCCACTCAGTTTGCCCGGCCTTACATCAAGCTTGTCGCCTAGTCCCACCTGTTCAAGCATCTCTTTCGCACGCTCTTCCATTTCGGCTTTGGGCCTGTTTTGAAGCAGCATTATGAATGATACGTTTTCCACTGCCGTGAGCACCGGTATCAGGTTGTAGGCCTGGAAAACAAAACCGATGTGTCTGAGGCGGAAATCGAACAGCTTGCTCTCTTTCATCGTTGCGATATCCACTTCGTCTATCACCACATGCCCGCCTGTTGGTTTGTCGAGACCGCCGATAACATTCAGTAAGGTGGTCTTGCCGCTTCCCGAGGGCCCGACTATGGCTGTGAACTCACCCTGCTTGAACTCAAGGTTTACATTTTTAAGGGCATGTACCGGAACCGCGGTTTCTGTATATACTTTGGAAAGATTGGTTGTTTTGATTACGGTCTTCATCTCTTTAAATTTTATGATTGTTATAATTTATTCTCTTTAGTTTTAGTTCCCGGCTTTACGGGTTCTGAGATACAATTTCCGGGTTTTTTCCTTACTGGTCAGCTTCAGTTAGGCCGGCAATCGGTTTCCGTTTTCTACTCCTGTCTGACAGCTACGGCCGGCTGTAGCCGGATCGCTTTCCAGGCCGGGTAAATAGAAGCCAGCACTGCAAAGATCACCAGCACTACGGCTATCTCAAAATAGAATGCAGTCTCTATTCTCGGGTAAAGAACCGATGCATAGCCAAAATCCTCTAACCCTTCTGCACCCGGTATCGGAACTCCCGTATTGCCAAGGATTGTTATCATGCCCCATGACATAAACAGACCTGTAGTTCCCCCGATAAGGGCGATAATGGTTGTCTCGGCAACAATCATAGAGAATACTTTCCTTTTTTTCATGCCTACTGCCAGTAGTACTCCAAGCTCCCTTACCCTTTCGAGTATCGACATAAGAATTGTGTTCAGCAAACCGAAAGAGACGGCCATTATAATGATTATCAATATCCAGATCAGGGCTTCTCCCAGAAATTCGAGCGAATAAAAAAGTGCTGGTTCCAGATCCGCCCAATGCCTTACCTCAGTGTCAGTGAAAAGGCCGCTTATTATAGAGGCAACATCCCTGTAGTCATCAGGATTTTCTATAACCACGGCTATCTCAGTTATCACATCGTTTTCTCCGATAATCCTGTTCAGATCTGAGGTATTGACAAAGACTGTCCTCTCCTCAAAGTTTTTGGAGGTGAGCTTATATATCCCCTCAACCCGGAATGACGAACTCACCATTTCGCCCTCAATATCCTGGAAGGTTAGTACAAGGCGGGAACCTGCAGAGGAGTTAAGTTTGGTTGCAAGTGCCTGTCCTATAACTATTGACGGCAGCCTGCCATTCTCAGAAAAGTATGTCCCTTCTGTAATGAGTCTATCCAGTCCGGTCGTCCTTGCTTCAATTTCAGGGTCAATTCCTTTTATCCTTACACCCGAGTTCATGTTGGCAGAGGCTATCATACCGTCAATAACCGTACGGGGCGATGCAACTGTGATATCATCTCTTTTTGAAAGCTCAGATGCAATTTCAAGTCCCCCTCCAATATAGTGCTGAGCTTCAGGATTTGCGATAAAATCGGGATGATGTAACTGTATATGGGAAACCTGGTTGTCAATGGTATCTTCGAATTGCTGTTGCTCCAGGGCCAGTCGCATTGCCGCTGAAAATACCCCACCCAAAAGTCCGAGAACCAAAGCCATGATAATGGTGGCGGACCGGGACCTGTTCCTCCAGATATTCCTCCATGATATTTTTATAAGTGTCTTCATGGTATATGTATTATTTTTTTTATTTATCTATTTTCTTGCAGCACTGATCATTTCCAGCCTGAAAACCTTCTTTACCGGATAGAGGCTTACAACAAGGGCAATTATGAATATCGTGATACCCTGGTATATAAATATATTCGGTGCCACCGAAAAGGGCAGTACGGGCTCAAAGCCCATATCCAGCATAACCTCGGCAAGTTCATCTCCCAGCCGTATAGGATTCCTGTTCAGCCACGACATTATGGGATAGCCTACTGCCACACCGCATAATACCCCCATCAGGCTCATGAATACTGTTTCCAGGAGACATATTGCAGACAGCTGCGTACGTTTCAGTCCGATTGACAGTAATATCCCGAACTCCCTTAGCCGCTCATACATCATGGTTATAATGGTTCCGAATATGCCAAAGCCGGCCACAATGTACAGGACCCATGCAAATACCTTAACCTGGGCATCGCGGGCCTCGAGTGCTGCAACAGCGTCGGGAAGAAGCTCTTCCCAGGTTTTAACAGCATACCATTCATCATCCAGTTTTGCTCTTAGATTCTCAGCCAGGTCATCCACAAACCTTTCATCTTCAACCATAAGGACAAGGCTGTTAAGCCTTTCGGGTGCAGCAAAGAAGAACTGTGCCTCCTTAAGGGGAAGATATACCATAGTATTATTCTGCTCGGGCATATTGAATTCTACAATCCCACCGACCCTGTATATCCCGGCAGCAGTCATACCCTGAAAGCCCTGGCCCATAAGCACCATAGAATCTCCTACCGACAGCTCAAGAAGATCGGCCACACCTCTTGCAATAACTGCAAACTGATCTTCACCGGTGAACATTTCACCCTCAACCAGTTTCGAAGAGAGGTCGTTCATCCTGTCCTCCTTTTCAGGTACGATACCCATAACATATACTCCCCGGGTGCCAATTTCCTTTGCGCCAAGACAGAACCCCTGAATTCTGGGAACTGTATAGCTGATAACTCCGGAATACTCTTCAAGGGCCCTCTTTATCTCTTCGCCGTATTCGAGGGTATGGTCAATCGAGGGTTCGTCATGGTAGAGTGCATCCTGCACCTGCAGATGACCGGTCGAATTGGTGACAATCGTTTCTGTCATCACCTCCCTTGTCCCTTCGATAAGAGACATCAGTGAAATTGCCAGAACCACGGCAAACAGCACAGAGCTTACAGTAATAAAAGTCCGCCGTTTCTTTCGCCAAAGGTTTCTCCAGGCCAGCATTATTAATAGTTTCATATAGGGTGATTTATTGGTTAGAATTTTATTTATATCCCGATTTTATCTGATTGAAGTCAGGTTCTGTATTGAGAAAAAGCCTTCTGATACATCAATGTTAAAATCAGCTTCATGGTAAGTCAGCACAGTCCTGTGCCCGCGCTTGTCCTCCGGTATCATCTCCATTACAGATGGCATAGGCCTGCCACCAATGGTTTTTATATCCCTGAAGTGAATTGTGCTTACCAGGGCTCCCCCCTCATCGTAGTTTTCAACCTTCACCGGCAGGTAATACTTCTTGCTTACCCAGTAAATGACCTTTTCATATAACACCGGCGTTTCGGGGTGGGGCACCATCTCTATTTTGTAACACTCCATTTTATCAATGACCTCGCTTTCTGCCAGTTCGTGATTATAGTCATCAATAACCGAAGCACCCCTTACAAGGTCATCGTTGGAGAAGTCTGATCCCATCCACGACTGCGACATCATCGAGGGTGGCATTCTGACCGTCCTGTCGATATTGGGAACATAGTTCCAGATCTCATTTTTACGCTTGAGGAAAGCCGTTCCCTGATCCCTTGCAGGTGCGGTTACATAAATAAGGGCAAAGTCATCTCCCAGGCTCCAGGACCTCATAGATATTTCCCTTGTATAGCGGGGCCTCACTGTCTCCATCGTCATTTCGGCGTAGGAGGCGTCACCCCTCATGTTGTATTCCATCAGGCGAAGTATTTCCTTTGCATCCTTTCCGTTTGCAGCCAATGATGCAACTGCCAGAAAAATTGCTATTAGAATGGTTCCTTTGGTTTTCATATGATTTGGTTTTAATAGTTTAAAAACTTATACATATAAGTTGATTGAAATGGTGTTTTTTACTTTTTTTTAAAGCAAAAGTACCGCAAGAGCAATTCTTCGGCAATTAAATCTCGTTGAATGACAGGAAGTTTTTGTTGAATGACTGAGTGGAAGTTATGGATACTAACAGGTTACACTTTCGCACAAATTAGTTAACTGGGATACACTTGTCCCTGGAATACTTGTGATGGAACACAAGTTTAATGTATTTTTCCTCTACTTCCGTGTGATATTCCTGACGATTGAATTGAACTTTTCAACCTCTTCCATAACAGGGCTGTGAGCAGAGTTCTCAAAGGTGAAGAATTCTTTTTCAGGTGCTTTTAGCTGGTCATAAAATTCTTTGGCAATACAATACGGGGTTGTAAAATCATACTTTCCGTGAAAAATATAGACAGGTACCTGCATACTTTCTATTTCGCTGAAAAGATTTGTATGGATCACCTCATTCCACATATGCTCGAGTGAAAACATGCCCCCATTCATGAAATTGAGTTTGTCGCCAATTGTATATTCCCTGGCTTTAAACACTAATTTAACCAGTGGCCACATTCCCCTGATATCCCGGGTGGTTCCGCCGCCGAATTTATTCACATATATTCTTTGTTTCGTCATATAATCAATCCACTCCTTGCCGCTGGCATTCAAGTCAGGAAGATTTAATCCGGCCAGTGCTTCAGCAGCTTTCTTATCATTACGCTCACGGGCCTCTTTTTTTGCCCATTCAAATGAGATTTGCTCTCCCCTGAACTGATCTGCTACCTGTCCGATCCCAAAATAGGCCTGATAAAGCTCAGGATGTTGGTATGCGGTCAATATTCCCAATAATGAACCCCATGAATGGCCCATAATATATATCCTGTCCTGGTTAAATCTTTCTGAGAGGTATTCACTCAGTTTGCGGGTGTCTGAAATAAACTGCTCCATATTCATGCTTTCAACCGGAATATCTTTTGACCAGGATTTGCCCGCCCCTCGCTGTTCCCAGTAAACCATTACAAAGTCCTTTTCTATATTGGTATTGAAATGTTTCATGAAGGCAACTTGCGGACTTCCGGGTCCGCCATGCAGGAAAAGCATTACAGGTTTGGTGGAGTCTGCGCCCCTTATTATGACATACTGATCAAGTCCCCCCAGGTTGATCTTTTCAATAGCAGAAATACTGCCCTCCAGCGGGTTTCCGTCGGGGCAGGTGAGGGGTTCGGCTTTTCCGGGACTGATAATCCATAGCGCAATGAAAAGTCCCAGAACTAATGTTAATATCCCTAATATGATGTATAGGCTTACTTTGATTATTCTTTTTCCCATTGTTGGAAATTTTAATTTAGTTAACCCCTTTCCGGGGAATAGTTATAGGCGTTTTCAGTTTTTTTGGAATTTTGTAAAACCCCGAGTATGTGGTCTCTTAATGCAACAGTATTCAATGAGCCAGGTAACATGTCAGTTGTCAATGGTTTTGACAGGGCATCCTTCATAGCTTTTTTTCTGAATGATCCCCCATGTTTGTTCATCATGTTTTGTCTGCCAAAGTCTGATGGGGGTTTATCATTTAAATCTCTGGGTGAATTCCTGACATTAAAACCAGGGCTGAGCTGACCTTATGCTATTCCTGCCCTTCCAGCCACTTCTTGAATGGCGTTACCTTGTCTATGCTAACAAGTGCGTCATTATCGGTTTTAGGTTCAAGGTCCAGTTTAAGCCTGCTTGTTGAAAGTATATGAACCTCTTTTATCGAATCGAGTGATACGAGCATCTGCCTGTTTATTCTGAAAAACCTGCCGGGGTCAACCTCCTTTGACAGTGCATCCAGGCTCTGGTCGAGACAGTAGTGCTTGTTATCCCTCAGGCAGGCTGTTGTGAAACCTCCTTCACTTCTAAAGTAGCTGATATCAGATACGGTGAATGTCTTTATCTTCTGACCTACCCTGACCGAGAACCTTTCGCGGTATCCTTCATCCTTCTTTACTATAAGTTCATAAAGCTTGTGGATATCTGCCGATTTATCGCCGCCTGATGTCATTTCGCGGTATTTTTTCAGGGCCGAATTAAGCTCTTCCTGCACTATGGGTTTCAGAAGATAGTCAATACTCCTAAGCTTGAAGGCCTTTATTGCATATTCATCAAAGGCGGTTGTGAAGATAATGGAGCTTGATATATCCACTTTTTCGAATATGGCGAAGCTGAGGTCGTCTTCCAGGTGTATGTCAAGAAAGATCAGGTCGGGATGAGTATTCTCCCTGAACCACTCAACCGAGTCCTCTACCGACTCAAGCTGGGCGATTATCTCAATATCCTTGTCGTATGAAAGGATCATCTTCTTCAGACGCTCAGAAGCAAGCGTTTCATCTTCAATTATTACTACTCTCATCACATTGTTTTTATATTAATATTCGTGCGTTTGTATTTTATCATTCCAGGGCAACTTGAGGCCCCCATGCTATAATTATTTTCCTTCATCGGTATTTTAATTGCTGCATGAGCTTAACTTTACGTATGGCTCTTTTCATCTTTGATATAATCATGATCCAGTAAAGGTATCTTTGCGATAAACTGTTTGCCGGTTATTTCGAATACCGGCTGCACATCAGAGAGCAGTGAGTATCTTTTACTTATGTTTACCAGTCCCACCCCTGTTGATGCCATTTGTGTCTTCCGGTTCTGCAGGTTGTTTATAACTGTAAGATAGCCGGATCCATCAGTCGACAACTCAATATTCAGGGGATTTTTGCTTGAAAAGGTGTTGTGCTTTATAGCATTTTCAATAAGCAGCTGCAGGGCCATCGGAACCACCTGCTTATCAGTTTCGGCGTCTGCAACATCGGTTTTCACCTTCACTTTTCCGGCAAACCTGATATTAAGCATAAACAGGTATGAATTAATAAAGTCAAGTTCAGTACCAAGTGTCACCAGGTCCTTTTCTTTATTCTCCAGCACATAGCGATAGACTTTTGCCAGCTTTTCAGTGAACATCTCAGCCAGGTCAGGGTCCACCTTGATCAGCGATGTAAGGACGTTTAGGCTGTTAAAGAGAAAATGAGGATTGACCTGTTGTTTAAGTACCTGGAACTGCGACTGAAGATTCTCTTTCTGGAGCTTGAGTAACTGGGTGTTTGCTTTGGTAAGCTTTGCCGTTCTTTCCTCAACTGTTTTTTCCAGTTGACGGTTAAGTTTCTCCATTTCCTGCTTGGCCTCCAAAAGAGCCTGTTCTGCATTTTTTTTATCCGTTATTTCCGTTGTAATGCCATCAAGGTAGATTGTGTCGTTGACCTCGTCGAACACCGGCCGGCCGTTTTCCTGCACCCAGGTAATGGTTCCGTTCTTATGGACTATCCTGAACTCCAGAGAGTATGGTGTATTGTTATTAACACTTTTGCGTATATGTTCGCGGACCGTTTTAATGTCTTTATAATAAATGATATCGGTAAACCGTACATTCTTGTTGTCAATAAAATCCTGCGCGCTGTAGCCGGTTATGTCAAAAATCTTATCACCGTAGTATATTGTTGTAAAATGTTCATCATACAAACATCTTGAAACCGCCCCGTTCAGGTTTGATGTGAGGGTTTTGACAAGACTCTGGGTTTCCCGCAGCTTATCCTCTGCTCTTTTTTTATCACTTATATCTGTTATAATGCCGTCAATGAACAACATTTTACCCTCATTATCGTAAACACCCCGTCCGGCTTCATACACCCAGACAATTTCACCGCTTTTTTTCACCAGCCTGTAATTGAGGTCAAATTTTTTCTTTCCGGCTAATGCTTCAGATATCTTTGCCCTTAAAATTTCAAGATCACCTGTATGGACGATAGAAGAGAACGACCTTCCTTTTCCGGTGAAATCTTCAGATCTGTAACCAGTAATATCTTCCACCTGGTCGGTAATGAAAAGCATTGTCCACTTCTCATCGGGAAGACATCTGTAGGTGAACCCTATAAGGTTGGATATTATACTTTTGATTTGTTCCTTGTTTGCCTTCAGCTGTGCGGCAATTACATCCCTGGCCTTTATCTCTTCTTCCAGCTTTGCATTAAGTGCTTTTTCCTTTTCTATGAGACTGGAAGCAAATTTGTTCTTTTCCTGCTCCAGTTTTATTTCAGCATCAAGCCTGTTTTTATGGGCAGCTTCCGCAAACTGTTTTTCAATGAACCGGGTAATTGAGTTTTGCATGTATATGCAGAGCAAACCTATAAATATTATATATACCGATTTGAAAATGTGTGAGATAGGCGAAAGTGATATGTTTTCCGAAAGCAGTCCGGGGGTTTGGCTGTACTGCAAAAAATATATAAGGTTAAAACCTATGGCAGATATTATGATCAGATATAGGAGAAGCATCCTGTCGAGGCGGAATGTATATATCATGAATACAATGGGGATCAGGAGTATAGTTGCTGTGGCCGTTGCGGCAGCCGGATCGAAAAATACTGTCAATCCGTATATGTGATAGCTGATTACTGCAATATCTACGGTACCTCCGATATAGCCGAGGTAGGTAGGATTGTATTTTTTTTCTGCCGCATACCAGAAAATAAGATTTGTTAAAAAGTACACAGCAATCAGCGTAAACCCGTGCCTGGAAACCTCAGTGTAACCCAGTAAAAGCTGTATTGTGAGAAGGGTGCCAGCCAGCAAGATGAAAAACCATCTGTAGGTAACCGACAAACGGGTACCCTTAAGCCGCTCCTCCTCCAGCAGCTCTTCAGACAACTTCTGTTCCGGAAGAGGGCTTAATGTAGATATTATGTAATTTCCTGTCATACAACAAATGTCTCAAAAAAGAAATTTATTTTCAATTATTTTCTCCTGAATGGTCATTTTGGGAATTTGAATTAGTTTTTCCTTGCTCATCCTCAAGCATCCCCAGTTCTCTCCACACGCAATCATAGCCGGTACCGCTGCTGGTGCCTACCAGCCAGTGTATACAATAATCAAATATATAGTCACCCCTTTTCCAGGAAGTGCATACACCACCCGGCCTGGTATGTGCCTCAAATATTTCGGTATCATAACCATTGCGAACCAGATAGGAGCCTGCCGACAGTCCGGCAATCCCACCGCCGATTATCAATACTTTTCTTTTTTTCATACTATGTTATTATTTTGTCCACCAAAGGATGATGCGGGATTCAGGTGTCATTGATTTATACTTTCCAGGAAGTTCTTCAAAGCCTCATTGAACCGGTCTGGATTATCCTGGTTGGCGATGTGATTAGCACCCTTAATCTCCACAAGAACGCTACCTGGTGTTTTTTCATGCCATTTAACTGAGTTTTTGCGGATAAAAGATAATTCTTTTTCTCCAAAGGAGATCATAAGATGGCGGTATTCCGGTTCAGGAATTCCTTCAATAATTTCATGCAGCATATCTTTTGTTATGGCAGCTATCAGCTTCCTCCCTGTATTTTTTGTTGCTTCAATAAGATATTCCTGTGTTTCTACAGAGTCAGCCTTATGCCTGCCAAAGGCATTGTAGAATGTTTTTTTTGGCATGATGTGTATCATACCCATTGTAATCGGGATAAAAGCCTTCGCCCAGCTACCTGTATAGCTCTTAAACTCAGTGCCACCAATATGTGCTGTGGCAATAACCCTTTCAGGGCTTTTAAGCAGGAATCTTTGACTGATGAAACTGCCAAGTGACTGTCCGACAAGCACTGCTTTATCTATACCTTCCTTATCCATCAGACCCTCAAGACACTCGGCCGTAAGAATTGAGTACCGTTTGTCATAATTCTCAATGGATGAACTGCCATGCCCCGGCAGGTCAATCAGGAGAATCCTATATTGATCATGGAGGCTCTCTTTTTGTTTCTCAAACGTCCTGTGATCCATTCCAACGCCATGAAGAAATATAACAACAGGTGCGTCTTCAGGTCCCGATAAATCATAATATACATTTCCATATTTACTTTTATAAAATTTTTCCATAATTGATTATTGGCTTTGGGCTTCATATTATTGAAAGAATTATTTATAGTATTGGTGTTTGAAAATTATTCACTAAGGTCAGATTTTTAAAACCACCGGAGAAACAATTATCAATGAATGGATGTTTTTAACTGGTAAATGGCGCAGATTTCACCTTAAACGGAATTAAAAGATAATCTTCAATTTACTCTATGGAGAAAAGCTTCTTCCGGAAAGCATTCTCAACCTAACTTTATAAGGTCAGCCTGATAGCAGTTGTGCTCTATTGGGAAAAAATATACCTTGCAGTTCTCTCCCCAGCAGTCTTTATATTCAGGATGGGTAAGTGTTGGAAAGTTTATCCTTTTATAGTCAATAAAATTCATGTAATTTTATACTGGAAAAGACCGATTTTAACTTACAAGGTGGACCGTTTCACTTTGCATATGATAATATGTTCATTTTGCCTGTGTGTAACTCTAGCGTGACAGGATACAGGTGAAGAGGGATAACGACTTCGAGGATATAAAAAAAGTGATTTCTAAAATGGGTTAAAGCTTTACGTTTATTTTGATTTGAATGATTGGGTTACTTATTATAGGAGTTTTTCAGGCTGTATTGTTAGTGCTTCTCCTGCTCACCAAACGAAATAAGAGTGTTTCCGACTACATTCTTGCATGCTATCTAGTGCTTTCAGGACTGCTGATATTCTTAACATACCTTGAGATATGGAACAGGAATAACGATCTTCAGCATCTCTGGCTGATCAACCTGCGAACCCCCTTTATTCTTCTGATCGGACCGGTTTTATGGCTGTATGTCAAATCGGTTACCGAACAGCATTTCAGGTTTAAGCTCAAATACCTGCTTACGTTGATTCCTTTTCTTGTTGTTTTGACAATGTTTACGGCACGAAATTATTTCCAGCCTGAAATGGCCATCACCGCTGCCCGGAACTCAGAGGCCTCAACTAATCGTTTCAGCTTCTTTTTTATAACAGGGTTAATTGCCATATCAAATGTGGGGTACACTTCCTGGGGACTTGTGCTTATCAGCCGTTACAAAAAGGTACTGAAAGCCTTCTTTTCTTCAACAGAAAAAATCAACCTTGACTGGCTTCAGTTTATACACATATCTGCGCTGATTGCCTATACAGGCATCAGTGGAATGTATATAGTTAACGGGTTCTTTCAGATTATGAGTTATCAAGTGCTTCAGCAGGCGGGATATAGCATTGCAGCTTTGCTTGTGCTGGTGATAGGATTTTTTGGACTCAGAAAGGGAAGCATTTTTACCTCATCGAATATAGATTTTGATATCGAAAAAGCCATCGAAACTGAAGAAACGGCCCCTAATCTCACCAGCGAAGAAGAGGTCTTTGTACACAGGCTTTTGGAGTTCATGAAAGCAGAAAAACCTCATCTGAATCCCGCTATCAACCTGGAACTTCTGAGCAGGAAACTGAAAGTCAGCCCCGAGTATTTGTCAGCGATACTGAATTCCAGGTTGAATCAAAGCTTTTTCGATTTTATCAACCACTACAGGGTTGAGGAGTTTAAGCGACTTTCCAAAGATCCTGGTAAAAAAAATCTTACCCTTATCAGCCTTGCCTATGATAGCGGTTTCAATTCCAAGGCTACTTTTAACCGAGTATTTAAAAGAGAGATGAACTGCACACCCAGTGAGTATTACAGCAGGGTCTCAGGAAACTGAGACCTGTTATTCTGTAAGTTGAGACCTCAAAAAGATAACCTGATACCTTTATGAAATGAGTTAGCATTTTCTTTGCATCATAAATGATCACCAAAAATTTTGAAATGATGCAAAGAAAAATTATTACAACAGGAGTTTTCTCAGCTTTTCTGTTGATGGGCTGCGCAAGCCAACAGGCAATCCAGGATGACAAAAAATGGTCTCCCATATACCGCATTCAGGCGGGAGCTAACAAGGGAGGAATAGTTGAGAATACGGATATGACCTTTGTCGATAATGCAGAGGTGGATGCCTTTTCCGGAGCTACCCTCTGCTTTTCCACAACACCCTTCAGGTTGAATAATGGTGCAAGGCTTGGCTTATTTGTGGATGGCTACCGTGGCACAAGGGGTTACGAGGACTTTTATAATCGTGCCGAATTTGAAATACCGGGCACTTCCTATAATTAAATATGGAATAATTTATCAATTTTAAAATACTGACAATCATGAAGAATTTATTATTGATGTTAATCTGCCTTGTTTTATCGGGTTTGCAGGCTAATGCCGGAACGGATCCGATAAAAGCAGAATATCACTATTTTACCTCCAAAGCACATCATACTGTTCAGTTTGATGAATTTCCCGGTAATAATGGAGAAGCACGGCAAAGCCTCTGGTCTGCAGAAAACAGCCTGACCTTCCACATGGCAAGGATTTATATGCTGAAGTTCTCCTATAATTATTCCGACAGGGTTGAACTGGGTATTGGGCCTGCTTTTCAGAACTGGAAAAACGAAGACGGGTCTTTTATCGGACGGGCAAATGCATACACATTGCTTCTGTCATGCAGGTACTATTTCTGGAATAAATTCCATGTGGAACCGGAGTTTTGGCCAGCATGGAACCGCTTTGAATTTTTTATTGACAATAATACATACATAGGTCTTGAGCTCTGGGTGGAATAAAAGCCGGGCTATTACTTCGACACAGAGCGGCATTTTTTCCCTGAATATGCGGCCTGGTATAGGCATTCCTTTTGGATGCAAAACAATTGGCCGGGGGTGGAGGAATATGATTACTTTATTGAGCTTATTCGCAAAGAAACGTTTTTTGCCCCAGGTATTATTGGGGTTCATGTTTTAAATAATATGACATTCATGAAAACAGCAATTATTTACGCAAGCAGTCACGGAACTACTGAAAAAGTTGCCAGGCAAATACAGGACGGGCTGGGTGCTGACAGTGCCAGTCTCATCAATCTGAAAGAAACCAGAACAGTAGACCTTAGCCTGTTCGACACTCTGATAATAGGAGGATCTATTCATGCCGGACAAATGCAGGGCAGGGTAAGAACCTTCTGTAAAAAGAACATGGTTGAATTACTCCAGAAGCGTGTGGGGCTTTTCATGGTGGGGATGAACGAACCGGAATTTGAAACCGAGTTTAATAACGCTTTCCCCGAGTTGCTTCGCAATCATGCCATCACCTCAAAATGTGTAGGAGGTGAGTTTCTCTTCGAAAAGATGAATTTTATTGAAAAGCTTATTGTGAGAAAGGTTTCAGGCATTAATACAAGTATATCAAAGATTAATGAAGACAAAATTGCAGAACTGGTAAATGATGTCAAAGGCAAATAAAAAATTAATGAATAACGATCATGCAAAAAATTATAGTGCTTATTCATTTAATAAATCCGATGATGCTTATTTCATGCCACTAGCCTAAAAAACTATATGAAAATGAGATAGGAATATAAGTTAAACTATATAAATATGAAAAGAAACACTTTATTAATATTGATATTATTGTTAATTATGAATAATGATTCGATTTCACAAAACACTACTGCTGACAGTAAATCCGGCAAAGTTATTTTTCCATTTTCGATAGAGATCGACCCGATGGAAAGATTACTTCTCGTAAATTTTGAGAAAGATCCGGACTCAATTTATGTAGGCTTTGAACCACAGGTGTTCAATGATGAGATCAATGGGGCAGGGCATCTTGTAATTGGATGGAGAACAGATAAAAAGATTGATGTTTACCATGAAAAATCGCTGGATCCGGATACTTCAAAGTATGACATAGCTGGCGCCGGATTGAACAGGATGATTGCAGTTGATATGGAGAAGGCATTTTTCCAGGTTAATGATTTTGGTGTGCAAGCCCATTACAAATTTGCAGATATGTCGGGAAGGGGAGTTGAAATTGTGATCAATGAGAACAATCCACGGAAAAGAAAACCATTCGGCTTGCTGGCTCCAATGGGTGATGCCGCAACCAACCCATCATCACTTCCGCTTGTGATGCTGCAGGATTTCTATTTCGTCAGAAAAAACCACACCGACATTAAAGTTAAAATCAACAACAGGTCGCATAAACCGGATGATCTTCCAATTCGGATGGACAGGGAAAAAATGACTTTTGCCCGGTACAGTCCCAAACCATTGATTGCAAAAATAAATCCGGCACACGATGGAGAGTTGCATCCTTTTGAACTGGAAACGGGTCAGAGGACCTTTGAAAAAGGTGATTATGTCTACGAAATTGACTGGAGCAACAACTCACCTTCAATAAGGTCATTCAGCGTTAAAAATAATATCCATTTGCTTACAATGAGTTTCAGCCCCTCTTTCCCATGTTTGAATTCATATCCTGCAAATACCAAAAAGAAGGGCCGCTTTATAATCTCCGGGCATGAGTCAGCCGGCACTATATCGGGTGAATATCACATTCAATCAGACCATGAATCAGTTACCATCAGGGTAGTACCGTCAAAAGGCTGGAAACCGGAAGCGACCAAATTCTCCACAAGGTTTTTATTTGCTGTTGCCAGGGTTTTCAGGAAATGGCCAGCCACTTACCAGTGGGATGCTGATTTGCATAAGGATCCGGAAGGTGCTTGGCACATGCAATCGAAGTGGATCCGTACAGGAAGAATTTTGAAAGACTAAATAAGCAGCTAATGATATTTTACTATTTAACAGGTCAGCAATGTTTTTAAGTGCTGCCAGGAAATCGCGGCCTGCGTGGCTTTATAAGGAGAGGCCGATACTGATAAAGGAGTGCTCCTTTTTGTTTTTCAAAGGTTCTGTGAGTCATCCCAGGCCAGGGATAAAACAGAACAACAGATGCGTCTTCACTTCCTGGCAGAGCATAATTCTATGTAATTGATGCGGAGGCATATAAATATAAAACAAATAAATAACCTACTCTAATACAAAAATCCAAACAGCCAGAGGGGGAGTCTGTTAAATACCCCATTTTCTATATCATCCAATACCAGCCAGCCATTTTTTAAATCTTTGATTTGCTGCGCTGATTTGGTTTTTCCGCCTATTTCAAAGGTATATTTATTATTCACCAGGAAATCTCCCCTCGATGGAAGTTTTAGTTCGTGTCTGACACCTACCTGCGACCCAAAGAATGTCTCCCGTATGGTTCCCGGTTCATCACACGAAATATTTAACCCATAAATATAGTTGGTATTGCCAGGATAAATTTTACCCGGTTTTTGTAATATCTTGTTTCCCTTAGCTTTCTGGCTGAGTGTATTAATTACCTCCGCTTTTTCAAGGAAGTTGAGGTATCTTAAGAGAGTGCGCTGATCCGAAATAAATAGTTCCCGTCTAAGATTTAACAGGTTGGGAACATAAGGTAGAGTAGAAGAAATAACTGCAAGGAGCTTTTTCAATTTAAGCGAGGTTTCAAAGGTAATTTCAGAAACTGCCGGAATATCCGTTTCTATAATTACGTTCAAAATACTGTTCAACCTGTTATAATAGGATTCTGGGTCCTCATTGTAAAATGGGAAGTATCCGGTTTTCAGATATTCTTTAAAGTGCGGTATAATTTTTATCCTGCCCGTGATCTCATTGGAAATATCCTGGTGATTTGAAACTAAATCATTTATTGTGATGCTTTTATAGGATATTATTCCATTCAGCACCAAATATTCACGGAATGACAAACCGGGCAGGCGATAAGAGCTTTTCCGGCGACTAAGATCCCCATGCCCTTTATATATTTTTAGTACCGACGATCCTGAATATACTATGCTTAACCCTGGAAATCTGTCATAAGTGTTTTTTATCTCTGCAGACCAGTCGTAATCCTTTAATTTAGGAGGGTATTTGTGCACCTCATCTAAAAACAAGTATTGAACGCCATACTTAACTAATTCTTCGGCCAAACCAACAATAGAGTTTTTGTACATCAGTTTGTCGTCAAGTGAAATATAAATAGCCTGATTTGGTTTTCCTGAATTTAGTATTTTTGCCTTTTGAAGCATTAGCGTTGTCTTTCCTACGCCCCTGCTGCCAAGTATCTCAATTAATCTAGAATCCCAATTAATTTCACTGTGCAGGTACCGCTTGAAATCCAGATTAACTTTTTCTATAATAGAATTGCTGTAGTTAAAAATCTCTTCCATTCCATATAATATATGTTTGTGATTAATTACAAAAATAACTAATAAAATTTGTAATAAAAAACAAACAATAGATAATTTATTTTGTGATCCAATACAATAGGCTATTGATTATTGAATTTATCATACCATCCCTTCCATAACAGAGCTGTTGACAGGGTTAATAATTCCAGCACGTTCTTATGAAGATTTGGCAGTTCTTTAAATGTTGGTATGAGTCTGAGTAATATCCATGATAATTTTATTTTCTATTTCTTGATTGTTTTAATCCATAATACATCTTATTGAAAAGTAGTATTCTTCGCTGCTGGTTGTGCTATGGATGACCATATTACCGTTTTTTCTGCTTAGTGACACAGACCAAACATGTTCATCGTCAGACCCGGTTTGAGTCCAGAATGTTGCACTTTCATACATTCCGAAGAATTCAAGATGTTCCGGCTTATATCCGCCTGAACCCACAGCCGAGAAGCCGCTCTCATTTGTGCCAAATTCATTGGGTGACAACCAGTATTCTGTACCGGACTTCTTTAGCTTACCCCCGGCTTCATTTTCCCCGCCCAGGTAATCCTTGATCATTTCGTATTCGTTTCTTGTAGGCAGTCTCCAGCCTGCCTGGCAAGCATCAGGAGCTGTTTCCCATTTGTAAAGCAGTCCGTAATCCTCTTCATATCCCGGGTCATTGTCGTAGTAAAATGCATCACCGGTCATATATCGCAGATTCTCAGCCATAATACTAATATTCCCGATTTGAATTGTTTTGTATTCCTTCCCGTCTCGAACATCGGTGAGAGTTTCAGAATTATGCTCATATTCACTTACCTCAATAAAATTTTCCAACTCCTTAATACTTTCACCTTTTTCATTTGTAACAGTCAGTTTAACTGCGAATTTGCCGGCTTCTTTGTAATTATCCCAACCAATATGGTTACACCGGACAAAACCATCTACCTCGCTGAGATTAACCTTTGCCCCGAACTCAACGTTAGCATTATCCTTGCCACGTACCATAGGGCGAACCCAGGGCTGGTAGAGATTAACTATCCGGCCCATCAGCCTTTCTGTCTCCTCACGACTGCGATTTACTAATTTCAAATCCCCCGGATACGTGATATACTGATCAAACTTCTCAGATCCCATACACTTGCGAATGTCAACAAACAAAGAGGAATCAAAGGGTAATTCACTTTGAAAGCTTTTTAAACCGCAAAATATTGCATGTACTCATTTTATCAACAATATAGGCTCTGTTTTATAGAAAATCAGCAGACCCCAATTATCAATACTTTTCTTTTTTTCATGTTATTTTGTCTGCATATAATAAAGTATTAATCTAAGCATTGTTTATCAGCTCACCCAACGCAGTTGCTGTTTCTGTAAGTTTCCCGCAATCAACAATCCCGATATTGTCTTTGGGGGTATGTGTAATATCCTGGTTATTGATATTTTCAATAAACCATTCTGAGGAAACTGCAATAGCCGGCCTGCCATACTGAAGAAAAATGCTGTGATCACCCTGCGGCCAGGGTATTCCTTCGCTGATTCCAGGATAATTCTCAACAACCCGGCAGGCAATTTCCCTAAGCTGATCAGGCAGGTCATAATATGAAAATGAGGTTTTACCCTCTTTATACCCTGCACCGTCAATATTTATATTGAAAAGGATGTTCTCAAATTTGCCCTGGTTTGCTGTAATCCATGCAATCTGGCCGGGAACCGAATAGTAATCTTCACCGTTGAAAGCTACGATCTCAATCATTTTCCCCCCCCAATAATCCTTCATAAGTTCGGCAAGGAGCAGCAGGACAACCACACCTGTTGCGTTGTCTGTTGCTCCGGGAGAGCCTTTTTTTGAATCAATATGCGCGGTTATTACTATCCTTTTGTCTCCCGGCTGCCCTTTTTTACCAATTACATTAAATCCCTTACCGGGTATTCTTTCCGAATTTGAATTAAGTATAACCTCCTTTCCGGCGAAAGATGATAGTTTGCTGCCCTCTTCTTCGGTCATATATACAGATGGAATGTTGAAGTCGCCATCCTCAATCAGGGGAAAAGGATATACACCTCCTGCCAGTGCAGCGTTTCTGCCTGTGGCACAAATTATTGCCAAGGCTCCTGAATTTTCAAGAAGAGAGATGATCTTTCGGTGACTTTCGGGGTTATAGAAAACGAAATTCTTTGGCATAAGCTGTTCGCTCGCGATCTCACCATGCAGCAGGATGATTCTGCCTCTGAAGTCGCCCTTTTCCAGTTCGCTTGCGGAAGATACTCTTTCCAGTAAAGCCTTAACCGAACACCCCTTTGACCATGGACTGACCAGAACATTAAACTCTATATTGTCTGCATAAAGGGATGCCCCTCCATCAATCCAGTCGATTGCCCCGAATTCCTGTGTTTCCGTTTCCCAGTTCAGCCCCTCCATTTGTTCTTTGAAGAAGCGGGTGGCGTCTCTGTTACCCTGGCTTCCGGTGGTTCTCTCCTTAATGTCCACACATAATGTCTTAAGCCATTGGCGGCATTTTTTATTTATATGACTGTTGTCCATTATGATAATCAGTTATTCGGTTAAGCTATTTGAAGTGTCTATAGCAATAATACATAATATTTATTGTTCATCATAAATATGCTTACCTAAGGTACAAAAATTTGTTGGCCAATAATTATGTAACTAACTAACTTGTGAGTTACATAATAATTACATATATTATTGGGAATCATTTATAATGGGGCGTTTTTCTGCGACGGGCAAGAGCATTTCACCGGACTATTCAGTTCTGATAGCAGAGCTTGTTGATGACCACCCCTATTATGTTCAGCAACTTGCTCAACAGGTATGGCTGAGAACCAATAAATCTGTAAATAAAGAAGATGTCATTTGTCTGTTCCCCGTAACGGGATTAACTGGGCATGAAGATAGCAGCAGGGTGAAGTTCAGTATTTAATTTGGCTTGCCATACAGTTTTTTATGGCAGACTTTTTTTGACAACCCGGAGAAGGGAGCCGTATTGAATAACCTCATCAAGCCTGCAGGATTGTACAAGTTTTCCTTCATAAACGCACATATCCGGACAGCTTTCGCACATATCTATTGACCCGTCAGGCAGCAGATCGGGTGCCTGCACGATCCCGATATTCAAAATGTTTATTTTGTAGAACAGACGCATAGGATTAACCAGGATGTAACCAATGAATTTGCGCAGGGCTTTTCTTGCCGGCTTGTCAAACAGTGCCAATATGAAAACCTTTTTTCCGATTTTCCTTTTCCTGAGGTGCACAATATATGTCCCGAATAGTAAATGGTAAAAGGTCTGAACAATTTCCATGCTTTTCTTCCCGTAAGAGCCAAACATTTTTGACCGGGAATTCAGTATGATATTCCCCAGCAGCCATTTGAATGAAGTATGGTCAACTGTTCCTCCCAGGTATGAATTTGCATCATATTCCGGAAAATGCTTCTTTAAGGTTTTATAGATATCCTTTGAGGTAATACTGATCTTTTCTTTTTCATCTGCACTGATTGTATAACCCAGGCTACCGGGTTTGAGGTCAACTTTTTTCCCATTGGCAAAATACTCCAGGCCATTCCCAACCGGCAACCCCCTGTAAGTTATAAATGTTATGCTGTTGATTACCCGGGAATTGTTTGCCGCCCATTGAACAAATTCCGGTATATTCTCAAAATTGTTGTCATCTGCCGTTATTCCAAAATTTGTTGTCAGTTCCCCAACTCTGTCAACCATATGGGCATATCTCAACCTCACCTCATTCAGTCTTTCACTGCTTACATTCTCCATTCCCTCGAATTCAGGCCTCTCCTGTGTGGAATCAATATGAAAGCTTACCCCCGTAAGTCCAGACGACTTCATTTCTGCCAGTTTTTCTTCATTTAATCCACAGCCGTTCGTGATGAGAATAGACTTCATCCCATTATCCTTTATGAAACTAATAAGTCCGATAATAGAAGGATGGAGGATTGCTTCTCCGCCTGCCAGTGAAATGGAATTGCAGTTTCTCCACTTCTTTAAAAAAAGTATCTCCTCCTTAAGCTGCTGAAGAGGTTTATGGCCGGTTCTGCCCGACCTGTAACACCCCTTGCAGGAGATATTGCAAATGTCTGTCACTTCGAGCCATCCGATGGGGCTTTCGTTAATCGACCATGGCAGCCTGTAGAGTTTCTTTTTATCCGGGTCCATGTAGTAATATAAATTGAGGGTATATCCTTTGTTTAAAGACTTTTTAAGCCGGGCCTGAATCCAGGTTTGAGACCTGCCAGTCAGTTTTTGTGTAAAAATACAAACAGAGTTATGAAAACAATAATAAGAAGAATTATTGCTGCATTTTCATAGGTTCTTTTTTTGTAACTTTCGTAGCCAACGATTTATTCATCAAAAATGAGAAATTTTTTTGTCATTCCAGCGATGTTCCCTCAGTACTTGATTCGCAGATGCGGCTTAATAGATCCAGATGACGAAAACAGACTTGAGGCATACAGCGGATGGGAAAATCTGCCCGCAGTGTTCGATGTGGAGCCAAACAGGGAGTATTATGTCAGGTTGCGCGACCAGTGAAACGATTCAAGTTCGCCCGATCTCTTTATGATAAGTTTTGCTACACACGCAATGAGAATTTATATTATCATATTAACGGCAATCAAAAAATATAACTTATGAAAACAGGAATTTACATTTCACTTATACTCTTTACCGGTTGTTTGATTTTTCTGCCGGGTTGTGGTGAGCGTGCACAACAAAGAGATGAGGATACCACACTTTATGGAAGCCGCCTGACCGATCCCGATGAAAAAGCATTCTTTAACAATCTTGCGCAGTATTGTGGAAAATCTTTCAGCGGTGAACAGGCCTTTATGGCTGAAGGAAGGGAAAGCTGGGAACATATGGATTTTATAATGCATGTAACGGTATGTGAGGACGACAGGATATATGTCCCTTTTCACCTTGACGACGATCATTCACGCACCTGGATGTTCCTGGTTGAGGATGGAAAACTCCGTTTCAGGCACGATCATCGTCATGAGGACGGCACTCCCGAAGAAATAACCATGTATGGAGGATATGGAAGTGGTGAGGGTTCGGCATTTCTTCAGGATTTCCCTGCCGATGAATACACTTGTGATTTGATACCCACATCATGTTATGCCGTCTGGAGGGTTGAGCTGACAGAAGAACCCCGATCATTCAGTTATATGCTTTTCAGTTATGATGAACTGTTGTTCAGGGCCCGTTTTGATCTTGAAAATCCCCTCGAAGATCAGTGATAATAAGTGTCCGGAATTTTACAAAACATTTTTGCCTGACAGGATACAATGATAGGGTTTAAAGAATATCCTTGATAATTATACCGATCCCCAATTCAAGGTAATGATGCTACGCAACCTGATTCCCGAAGCGACTTTTGAATATGCCGTCATCTAGCACAAACAGAAACCACAAGGCTGTTTAACCATTTATGTTAAAAACGATAAGATAATTATACATAATATTACTATATTTGTATAACATTTAATTTGAATGAACGTTTATATTATCGATAAAGATCTGAAAAACCTTTATGAATCCGGAACTTCAAAGAAGCTCAAATTGCGGAAAGATATTATTGATAAGTTCTTTGCCACAGTCCAAAAAATATCGGCCGCAAGCGATATTTATGATCTTTGGAAGGATCCTGCATTAAATTTTGAAAAGTATAAAGACCATTATTCCGTAAGATTATCAGGGAAATACCGGCTAGAAATGAGGGTTGAATGGGAAGGTAACAATAAAAGCAGAGGTGACTTCTATTTATTCAGAATTTCAAGTCATTATGGTGATTAAAGATTTATAATTTATGACTCATATAAGTGAACTGAGAGCAGCAAAAAAATTTGGTCCCGGATATTTCATCCGCGAGCAAATGGAAGTACGTGGCTGGGTACAGCAGGAACTTGCCGAAATTCTTGGAATTTCTCTTAAGCACCTTAATAGTATTTTACTTGACAAACAGCCATTAACCACAGATCTGGCACGGTTGCTTTCCAAAGTCTTTGGAACATCACCACAATATTGGCTCAATATTGACAATGATTACAGGTTGTGGATTGAACAGGGAATGGAAGACAAGGAGAATGCCGTAGCTGAAAAAGCTGCAATTTACAGTCACATGCCCGTACGTGATATGGTCAGAAAAGGATGGATTGACAAACCTGCAGATATTGATCAGTTGAAGAAACAGGTTACAGAGTTTTGGGGAATTGAAGAATTTGATGCGGCTTCAATTAAAAATGTAATTGAATGTTTTTTGAGAAAGTCTGATGCATATAACCAGTTTAATGCTTCATACAGTGCCACATGGTTGCAAATGGCAAGAAAAGTAGCTTCAGGTTTAGATGTCAATGTATTTGATAAGAAAGCACTGGAATCACTGTATGGTGATATTTATGCTTTAACAAACATTTCAGGAGGGATAGGAGAGTTCATTACTGAACTGAAAAATTGCGGGGTAAAGTTTTTTGTGCTCCCGCATCTGGAGAAAACATATCTTGATGGGGCAGCCTTTTATGATGGGGAAAATCCTGTTGTTGTTTTTACTGGCAGGCACAAACGAATTGATAATTTCTGGTTTACTGTTGCACATGAAATTGCACATATATTGCTTCACCTGGATGAGCAAACGCCTTATATTCTCGATAACCTGAAAGAGGAAAGCGATGATGATATAGAGAATGAAGCTAATCGAACTGCATCAGAAAAGCTCAGGCATCCTGAGATACTTGAATACCTGAAAGGATCTTTAAAATATCTTCCCAGGACGAAAATTGAAGAATGCTCCCGCCATCTCAATGTTCATCCGGCAATAATTATTGGAGCGCTCGCATACAACAAGACCATATCCTATAAGAATATCCACCTTTACAATGACAATGTCCTGGAATTGATACCGGTGAAGTATCTTCATGAATCGGTGGTTGTCTAATAACATTTATACAATTGAAGAGGCTATAAAAGCTATTATCGACCGGATACTCGGGCTGATGTGCGATTGGTCTGCTTATTCTGTAAATGCCAGATGAATGGCTACCGTTCAGCATCAGGATTGATATCCTGGGCATTGAAACATTCGTAAAATTGCCTGCACCCGCTGTGCGAGTTGGTTTTTGGCGGAAGGTTTAGTCAGGATAGAGCATTTCGGTAATTTTTTTATAACTTGTCTTGAATTTTAGAGTATTACTCAATCAGTAACCTCAATCGGGTTAACTGATAAATAAATCCATTGTCAATAAGTAACTAGTCATTTCTAACGTGACTGACAAGGCGAAGCTGTAAAGACTTGTTGATCAGGATTAAGATTGTCGGAAACTTTACAACTAAGAGTTAAAATATTGATTTCAATTACAATCAAATATTTATCAGAGATCTCAACCATTCTTTCTCAACTCATCTTCTTAAATCAGGTTAAGATATACGAACAATACAGGAATTTATCGATGGCGGATTGATTCAAGTTAATGTGCAATTCGTTTTGGTAGATGGCGTTATTAGGGAGGCAACCTTCAGGTACTTGCAGGGAGTTGAACCACCCTATTACCTGGAAAACGAGGAAGAGCCTTACAAATCAGTGATCCAGCAATATGAGGAGGCACTCCAGTATCTGGTGGGTAAACCTTTATCTGATCACCTGGTTCACCTTTACGAACCTGGAGACTTGGTGCAAACGGATGTGGACGGATATACAGCCGCCACCATTCGATCTGCAAAAATCATATCCTCCATTCGGGATGCACTTTCGCGTGGGGTCTACAGGTATACCGATCTGTAAACAGGGGTGAGCACCCAATCATTGTGAACGTGTTTGCGAACAATGCCCTGCTGCGTACATTGTTAACGCGCCGCCGCTGAGGGTTGACGTTATTAAGCTGATTGAATTATTAATCTTGCACCAAAGTGGTATACTTTTCAAGTGAAATATACGATAAGCTTATACATGATTATATTGGGGTGGATACTGAGGTTATTTGGAAAACTTATTAAAAAGGATCTTCCTGGTTTAAAAAATATGTTAGAGAACCTTTAGCTGCCGACTGCAAGTGTGGAAGTATGTATATCTTTCCCGCATTCTTGCAGTATTGAAATCCCACAAAGGGAAGGGTAACAATTGCGTGGTGGTAGGAACCCATCTGGGGTCAGATGCATTAGGCGGGATCAACATTATCCTGCCGCTGTTTAGCTTCATTTTTGTTTTGGCATTGATTATCGGCATAGGAAGCCAGACCCTGGTAAGCATGGAGCTGGGGCGAAATAACCCGGAAAAGGCACAGGATGCCATGACAACCGGCTTCCGGTCACTGGCGGTGGTTAGCCTGATTACCACAACATTGTTGTTCCTGTTCGACGAACAGTTGACCAAACTGATGGGCGCTGACGAGCGGCTGTTGCCATTCTCGCTGGCCTACCTCAAAGGGCTGGTTCCGTTCATCCTGCCGCTTACTTTGTGCTTCTATTCGGACGCTATGCTGAAGGCACTGGGGCATCCCAGGTTTTCGATGATCATCATGTCGCTAAGTGTTGTGCTCAATGTGGCGCTCAGCTTGTTTTTTTGGTATTTATGGTGTATGGGCTGCAATCCCGCTTGCGGAGTTTTCGGCGCTGGGAGTAGCACTTTTACTGTTTTTAAGGACGAACAGAAAGTTGTTATTGCATGAACAAACTTTTTCCTGACAACAGCTCCAGCCCGGAGGCTTAACTGTACTGGGCACTGTCAGCTTCAAATTACACTAAGCATTCTATATGAAAAAACCAATGAAAGACACTTGCCGTCTGTGCACTGACCTGGCCTGGCTGTGGCCTATGCGGGGCGATGCTGCTGATGCATTAAGTTAACCCTTCTGGATAATAAAACTGTTGCCCGGCCGTTATGATTGTGTTACATTGTAATACAATTGATCAGACAGCTATGAAATCAACTCTGTCTATACGTATCGATAAAGACCTAAGTCTACTCCTGGAAAAAGCCGCCAAACGAACAGGTCGTCCCAAAAGTGAATTGGTCAGAGACGCCCTGCGACGTCAATTATCCATTGAATCCTTTCAGCAAATTCGCAATCGGATTTTGCCATTTGCTGAATCACAGGGGTTGCTTACTGACGAAGATATATGGCGCGAAATTTCATGAAAGTTTTTGCCGACACCAACTTCCTTGTCGGTGCTTTTGCCACACGCGGATTAAGTGCTGACGTTTTCCAGCTGATTTTGGCAGAGCATCAATTGATGACCGGGGATTTTGTGCTCAATGAACTTGCACTTGTTCTGAAAGAGAAGCTGAATGTGCCGGAACATATTGTCAGGGATGTAGAAGATTTACTTCGGCGACATCATGTCGAACCACTTCCCGCACAACCATCCGAAATTCAGTTAAAAGATGAAGATGATCGATGGGTGCTTGAGTCTGCATTAAGAGCTAAGGCCGATGTTTTGATTACCGGGGACAGAGATCTGCTGGATATTTCAAAACAAGTACCTAAACTGAAGATTGTATCACCAAGGGAGTTTTGGGAACTTGTACAAAAGTGAGACCGTGCTGATACAAGCGTTTCAATCCGATGCAGCTCGTATCGAACAGACGCCCTGGCTGGAATGGAAAGTTTTACGCCGCTCATACTTGCCATTAGTTTATATGAATTTCAGAAGAATTGTGATTATCATGACTTAAGAAGCTTCACGATATCCTTTTCCATCTTTTCGGGTTTGAAAGAAGGTGCAAAACGCTTAACAGGTTTCCCGTTGCGGTCAATTAGAAATTTTGTGAAATTCCATTTAATCCGGCTGCCAAACAGTCCCGAAAGTTTCTTTTTCAAAAACCTGAACAGTGGATGGGCATCGGGGCCGTTCACATCTGTCTTTTCAAACATCCGGAAAGAAACCCCGTAGTTTATTAGACAGCCCTCCTCAATTTCCTTTGCATCTCCCGGTTCCTGGTTCCCGAACTGGTTGCAGGGAAACCCCAGTATCTCAAGACCCTCAGGTTTGTATTTGCGGTACAGATCTTCAAGACCGCTGTATTGACCGGTAAAACCGCATTTGCTGGCAGTATTTACAACTACCATCACTTTCCCTTTGTATTCTGAAAGGCTGATGCTCTTACCTTGCAGAGTTTTGGCTTTAATATCATATATAGATTGCGCCATTTTTTTATTGATTAAACAATGGTTGCAGATTTTTGTTTAAAGAAAAAATAAATATTAAAATTATTTTTACTAAAAACACATTTTAAGGAGAATCAATTATGGAAAACTCAGAGATCATTTTGAAAACGCTCAGGGATAACGGCGCACTTAAGTCGGGAGAGATTGCTGAAAAGACAGGAATATCGAAAGCCGAAGTAGATAAGGTTATCAAGAAACTAAAAAAGTGAGGATAAGATTTTTTCTCCGAAACGTTGTTTTTATGATGTAAATAAATAATCTGATCTCATTATTGGCTGTTTAGCTGTAAGAAGCCGGAGGGATAAGGTGTTACTGCTGATCCCCCGGCTCTTTTTTTATCCTTTTACATAGTGATCGGACCTAACCCTGGTAGAAATTTCAACATAGTGAGAATAAAACAATACTTTGCTGAGAAGTGCATCCACATCCACGACTGACTTTTTCTTGCTTTTGAATCTATATCTTTTTGGGGAACCAGGGGAGAAACGGACTGGTTTTTCGGATGTATTCCCGGTATTGAGGTTTCTTATCATCTAAAGATTTTTCAAGCAGTGATACCCCCGAAACTTTTATTATAATGAAGGTCATCAGTACTGAGCCAACAATTTGCCAGTAATTCCCGGAAGCTAAGCTGAAAATCGCAAAAGACCACCAAACACATGAGTCCCCGAAATAGTTGGGGTGCCTTGTATATTTCCAGAATCCGGTGCTTAAAACCTTTCCTTTGTTTTGAGGGTTATTCTTAAACCTTGCCAGCTGAAAATCCCCCCCGGCTTCAAACATAAACCCGGTAAACCATACTGCAATACCCAGGTAATCTGCCCAGATGAGCTTTTCGGGTTGCGTTCCGGTGTTGGCTCCCAATAACGTGAGGGAAACAATCATCATCAATATTCCCTGCAAAAGGAAAACCTGGAAATAGCTAAACCACCAGTAGCGATGCTGTCCGTACTTTTGCCTGAACTGGCGGTACCTGAAATCCTCTCCTTTGCCAATGTTCCGCCAGGCAAGGTAAATGGAGAGCCTTAATCCCCATATCGAAACCAGTACCAGCAAAAGTATTTTCCGCACGCTCATATCACCCGCATCAAGAAAATAAATAAAATTTACTATAACAAAACCCAGCCCCCAAAACAGGTCGACTATACTTACATTTTTTACTATGACACTTATTATCCATAAAAGTGTCACCAGTACAAAAATGATGAGTGAGGCTTGCAAAAAAGTAGTAAGCATTTGATTAATATTTAGTTTCACTTAAAAAACCCGTGTCTTTTAGGCGCGGTAATGTCCTGACGGGGCTTTGCCCGAAAGGTATATGCGTTTAATAATTCGCGGTGCTAAATAAAAAATCGGTTTTAAAGCCACCTCTTTCAGTAGTGGGTAGTCCGGTTTTAGCGAATTTTTTACTTGTCAAATAACAATGAAATACCAATTGCTCCGTTTCCGGCATGAATTCCAATTACCGGCGAAATATCAACCACTGAAACAGGCTTTTTACCGGTAATTTGCAGCATCCTCTCTTCCGACTCCTTAGCTCCCTGAGGGTTATCAGCATGCAGTAAAATGTAGTTCCAGATAATCCTTCCCCGGCTGATTTTTTCAATATGGGCATAAATTTTTTTTAAACTGGCCCGCTGACTGAAGGTTTTTCCGAACAGAACTGATTTTCCGTTCTCATTCATAGAAATAACAGGGTTTAAACCAAGCAAAGAGGCTATAAATCCTTTTGGCCGGGAGACCCGTCCTCCTTTTATCATGTATTTTAAATTTCTTACACTCACGAAAATTTTTGCCTCTGCCACATCGGCTTCAACCGATTTCACTATTGATTCCAGTGGATTCCCTGATTCAATAAGCCGGGCTGTTTTAAGCACCAGCAAACCAAGTGCTCCTGATAAATTTTTAGAATCAATTACGTGAACCGGCTTGTTAAACTCCTTTTGTATTCTTTCGCCTGCTTTTACACTGTTTGCAAAGGTTCCGCTAAAATGTCCGGTAAGGTGCAGGGCTATAATAGCATCATAATGAGAGGCCAGGTGTGAATAGAGGTTGGTAAATGCCTGTTCGTTAATTTGAGATGTTTTAGGGGATTCTTTGCAGGAATCAAGCAGTTCGTAGAATTGGCCTGGTTGAATAGTAAGCTTGTCCAGATAATGATTGTCCCCGAAATTCAGGTTTATGGGAACAACGTTGATTTGATAAAAGTCTATCAGCTCCCGGGACAAATCGCAGGTTGAGTCAGTTACCAGGGCTATGCTCCACTTTCTTTTAGTGATAATTTCCTGCTGGCGTATCATGTCATCGGCTTTCTGATATGTAATTGTTCCAATATCTTTCAGCTGATGAAAAAGTTCTGCAGGATGGTTTGTGTGCAGATGTATCCTGCAAATGCTCTCAGATCCGGCAATAACAACCGAGTCTCCGCTTTTGCCCAGGATTTCCCCGAGCAGCGATTTATTAACGGTAATGTTTTTCATGATGGCTTCGGTGCAAAAACGGTGCGTTATTTCCCCGGAAGTAACATCTTCTGAATGAACAAGCGAGACGCTTTCCTGTGATTTGTTTTTCAGACTGCGGATGTCCCTGTTTATTATAAAATCAGTAACTCCCTTGATGAACAGGACAAAACCTTTTGCACCGGCATCCACAAAGCCGGTCTTTTTCAGGGTTTTTAATTTTAAGGTTGTCTCCGCCAGGGATTTTTCCAGCACATCAATTGAGTCGATCATAACGCGCCTGAAATCGTGTATTGCCTCTTTCTGGCTGTTCAGAAATTCTGACCATTCCTTGATAACAGTCAGCATGGTTCCCTCAACAGGGTTGGCAACGGATTCGTACATATAGGGAACTGATTTTTTTACACTTTCTGCAAAGTCAGTCAGGGTAATAGCATGTTTGTTCTGTGTTTCAAGATTCAAACCGTGCAAAAACTGCGCTAAAATTACTCCTGAATTTCCTCTTGCCCCAACCAGGGCAGCTTCTGCAATATTATTTACAGTTTTTTTATAGGAGTTGCTTGGTGTGATAGTGTCAATAACAGAGCGAACAGTAGAGGCAAGATTTGTGCCCGTATCTTTATCATCCACGGGGAATACATTTATACTGTTTAAATCTGCCTGATTGCTCAGTATCTGATTTCCTCCTGCAATAAATGCATAGTAAAGAAACTTCCCGTTTACTTCCTGTGCTTCGGTTTTATACATAAATTATCAATAAAGTGAATCAATATCTGCATTATTATTGACCACCCATGAGCTAAAGCTCACAAAATAACATACCTGTTAAATTATATTAAAGATAACACAATACTACTTAAAAATCCAAATTGAAAATTTAGCGCCGGGATTCACCCGGTTTTTGAACAAAGGCTACTCAATCGTGGCCAATTTGGTTTAACTCCACCCTTGA
>Ga0207421_10001274_pt1 | contig 32675 bp, 32 predicted proteins | sample SodLakKL_010_SED_4_FD_187542 | JGI IMG/M metagenome (GOLD analysis project Ga0207421, IMG submission 187542) | Alkaline sediment microbial communities from Lake Tanatar, Kulunda Steppe, Russia - 8KL_010_SED (SPAdes) (version 2) | ecosystem: Environmental > Aquatic > Non-marine Saline and...
TGATTCCCGTGGGATATCCCGCGCCCCCTCGGCCTCTCAGGCCGCTGGTCACCAGTTCCTCGCAAACTTCCTCCGGGGTCATGTCTTCAAGGGCACGGGCAAGGGCGCTGTACCCTCCCTGGGCCACATAGCTTTCAACCCGTTCGGGATCGATGCGCTCGCTGGTCTCCAAAACAATTTTCTGCTGCTTGGTGAAAAAGGAGCTGTCCCTGGAAACAGTGGAGGGGACAGAAGCTGCCTCGACACCTTTTTCCAGATGCGCTTCCACAATTTCAGGGACGGCTTGGGGAGTCACCTTTTCATACGTGTGTTCTTCTTCTCCTGGAGTCACCACGGTCACAAGGGGTCCCCTGCTGCAAGGCCCCACGCATCCCGTGCCCATCACCTCCACGGAGGAGTTCCCGTTTTTTCCCTCCACGGCCTTTTCCAAAGCCTTTCTCACGGCAGCGCCTCCCGCTGACAAGCAGGGTGTGCCTGCACAACAGAGGAACCGGCATGAAAAACGGCTCGCCCGCTCTCGTTCCCCCAAGGCCAAAGACTCAAGTTCCTCCCTGTTCATGGCTCTTCCTCTGCGCTTCCAGTGACCTCAGCCTCCTGGTGAGACTCTTCTGGTTCATCCTTGATGGCATCTTCGATGGCGGCTATCGCCGACCGGGACGTCTGCTGGCCCATGAGTTCCCCGTCCAGAACCACCACGGGAGCCAACCCGCAACTCCCCAGGCACCGGGCCCTGGAAAGAGTCAGGCGCCCATCGGCCGTGGTGCTGCCTGAAGAAACCTGGAAGCGCTCTTCCAGATCCTTCTGAATCTGGTCCGCCCCTTCCACGTAGCAGGCGGTGCCCACACACACAACACATTGGTGGCTCCCTTTGGGGGCCAGGGAAAAAAAGTGATAGAAGGTGGCCACCCCATAGACCCAACTGAGGGGCAACCTGAGATTTTGAGCCACGTGAGCGAGGAGTTCCTCATCGAGAAGGCCATAGGACTCCTGAGCGGATGTGAGCACTTCAATGAGAGCATCCTGCTGAAACCCATGGCGCTTCATGACGCGATCAATCTTTTTGAAGCGGGAACCGCCATCGGACCGGGCTTCGTTTTGAGCGGAGGAAGAAACGGATTCCTTTTGAGCTGAAAAGTTCATGTTCACCCCCTTGAAGGGTTATCACACATTCTTCTTCCACGTATACATCAACAAGTCCCGTGTGACAAGGCGGCCAGTCAACATGAAAACAATCGATACCTCGTACATCCCTGGAGAGGTGCAGTGATGTGCATGAAGGGGAAATGCTTCTCTTGTTGAGCAGGGGGGCTGAAGGGGGGGGATGGCTTTGAAGAGTCATCCCCCAGCCATTCAAACACTCCTTCGTGGAAGCAAAAGAACCGGACAGGAAGCCATTCGCGCCACATTGTAGGCAACACTTCCCAGGAAAATCTCCGAGAGGAAGCCTCTTCCCTGCGTGCCCATGACGATCATGGAACAGTCGCTTCTCCTGATAAACTCCAGAATGGCGGAAGTGGGATGGCCTTTGACGTGAAGCGTTTCCACCGCCTGGGCACCCGACTGCCTGAGCTGCTGGGCCGCCGTTTCCAGAAGGCTTCCGATGATGTTTTCATCCACCTTGAGAACGGATGTGGGATCAATCTCTCTGGTCTGCAGGGTGTACAGGACCGTGACCCTGGAGAGACCCTTGGGAATCAGGTCTTCCAGAGCCACGATCCCCTGTTCCGCAATGGGCGAAAAATCCGTCGGGTAGAGCACATGCCGCAGCAGTTCTGTGGTGCGCAGCTGACAGATGGCCCCCTCCTCATCGGCTCTCATACGCTTCACGTTGAGCAACAGCAGAGGAAACCGGACGTTATGAAGGATTTCGTTGCAGACGGAACCAAGAAGGGCCTCACGCCAGACAGACTTGCCGTGAGACCCCGCAACCATGAGAGAAGCACCATGTTTTTGGGCCACTTCATTGAAAACCTGTCCGGGCAAGCCCACGGGCGTTTCAAGGACCACTTCGAAACCCTGGGCCTCCAGCAACTTTTTCTGTTCCGAAAGTTTCGGAGGGACTTCTCCCCGCACGGCGGCTTCGTGCTCATGGAGGCCCCCCGTCATGAAAAGGTGCGTGAGAACCGCCTTCCTGCAGCCCAAGGCACGAAATTCCTTTCCACAATTCACAATGTCGTCCCATTCGGAAGAAAGATCTGTGGCCAGAACCATCGTTTCAAACATGGCCGGACTCCTCAAAGGTTCGTCGGTCTGGTTCCCTGAAATTAGACACCCGGAGAATACTTCAAAAACACAAAAAAAAACGAGTCAGACGGCTATTTTTTGATCCATTTCAGCACCTCCTCCTTGCCCGGAATCTTGCCCACGCACTTCACTTCCCCATCCACCACCACCGCAGGCGTGCCGAAAACACCATACTTGCCAATGTCAAGAACATTGGTCACTTTCTCTATGGTCGCATCCACTCCGCTTTCCTCCACGACATCTTTCACCACTTTTTCCGTTTGCGAACACTTGGGGCAGCCAGGGCCCAGGATTTTGATTTCCATGATTCAACCTCCTAGATTGAAATTTAAAACGACCGGCGCCCCAGCGCACGCTCAAATCAGAAAAAGGGCGAAGAATCCGCCGGAGCGTGAATGATTTGGGTGGGTCACTGAACAATCATACCAAAAATCATGCCCGCCAGGGTCGAGAGAATGACCACGATGGACACCAGAACCGCCGTCTTTTTGGGTCCCATGACCCCGGCGATGACGAGCATGTTGGGAAGAGACAGAGCCGGGCCCGCCAGAAGGAGAGCCAGGGCGGGGCCATTGCCCATGCCGGCCCCAATGAGGCCCTGAAGAATGGGAACTTCCGTGAGGGTGGCAAAGTACATGAGCCCCCCTGAAACGGAAGCGAACAGATTGGCACTCAGGGAGTTGCCGCCCACGAGGTTTTGAATGTACCTTTCGGGAATGAGTGCTTCGTGTCCCGGCCGGCCCAGCAGGAACCCCGCCACGAGAACTCCCGCCGCCAGAAGGGGCAGTATCTGCTTCACGAATGCCCAGGTGCTCTGCACCCAGTTTTCCAGTTCCTCCCGGGAAAACCATGCTTTCAGCATCCAGGCGAGGACCAGGAGCAAAAAGGCCGTGATGTACCATTTCAGGGAAAAAATGGCGGCCCACAGCCCTGTTTCCCCAGGGGCGGGAGGAGCAAAAGCAGCGAAGACAAGAATGAGAACCATGGTGAAAAGGTAGAGGGAATTTTGCAGGAGGGTGCGCCCTTCCTCCTCGTTCTCGGGCATGTGAATCTCTCCCCCCGTGCGTTCTGCATCCTCTTTGCGGAAGATAAAGGCCATGAGCAGTCCTGTGATCACCGCAAGAATGACGGAGAAAATGGCCCGTGCCAAACCCAGTTGCCAGCCGAGAACCCTGGCCGTGAGCACAATGGCGAGCACATTGATGGCAGGCCCCGAGTAAAGAAAAGCGGTTGCAGGGCCTATGCCCGCTCCCCGTGTGTAGATGCCCGCAAAAAGCGGAAGCACGGTGCAGGAACAAACGGCCAGCACGGTGCCGGAGACGGACGCCACGGAGTAGGAGAGTATTTTTCTGGCCTGTGCCCCGAAGTATTTGAGCACGGAGGCCTGAGAAACAAACACCGCGATGGCCCCTGCAATGAAAAAAGCGGGAATGAGGCAGTGGATCACATGTTCCCGAGCATAATCACGAGCCATCATGAAAGCTTCGAAACCTGACTGGCGTATGATGGGATGGCTCCAGGGAACGAAATAAAAGGCCAGGAAGGCGAGCACAATGAGAAACAGTTTGGTGCGCTCTCTCATGATTCCCCCATGATCTTCTGTGGAAAATGAACTTGCTTTGAAAAGCTTCGTCACTACTCCGTCAGGAGTTGAGGCAGTTTTTCCACAAATTTCCGGATTTCTTCACACACACGCCGGTAATGAAACATGGCCTCCTCTTCTGAGCCTGCACCTCTGGCCAACGCTGGAGGATCGTCAAAGCCTGAGTCTATGACCCGGGTCCTGGCAGGAAAGACGGGACAGGATTGCCGGGCACTTCCGCACAGAGTGATCACATAGTCAAATTCCACACTTTCAAATGTGTCCACATGCTTGGATTCCTGCCCGGAAATGTCCACACCCGCCTCTTGCATGGCCTTCACAGCGCGCGGGTCCAAACCGTGGGGTTCCACCCCTGCCGAGAAGACGTCGATCCAATTGCCCTGCAAATGGCGGGTCCAGCCTTCAGCCATCTGGCTCCTGCACGCATTGCCCGTGCACAGGTAGAGAACTTTTATTTTTTCACTTTGCGCTTCCATCAGGTTCATTCTCCTCAAGTTTTCAACATGAAATCCAGCCGCTCACAAAAAAATCATTATATTTATGATGATCAATTTAATTGTTCAGGGTTCATTCGTCAACGCTGTTTTTCATGGAATCATATCGACTGAACCCGTTGAGCTCCTCGTGCAGCAGAGTCTTTCCACAGGCCACAGGGATGAAGCAAAGCACTTTTTTTAATCAAAGGAACTTATTTTAGGCTTGAGGAGACAGTATGATCAGGCATGAGGAAGGACTAACATGACAAAAACAGCGTCAGTAACTCAAAAGATGAAATGGGCAGATGTCTGTAAATTGACCCCACCACGGGGTGTTGAATATATGAGGAATAAAGGTCTCAAAACCTCACGACCCTGGTGAAACCATGCGTCCTTTCACTGTTTTTGAACGCGCACAGTGTCTTCCCCGTCCGGACTGAGGGAAGGGCACTTCACTGCGCCCCTTCCCGTCTCCCTTGCGGCATGGCAGGCATGATTCCGGTCAACAGCCCCGGAAATCAATTCCCTTGCGATCCTTTCTCACCAGAACTCCCGCTGACTTCGGGAGGATCTTCACCCATGAGATATTTATGAATGGCTTTTGCGGCCTTCTTCCCTTGTCCCATGGCGCTGATGACGGTGGCTGCCCCCGAAACGATGTCTCCCCCCGCGAAAATCCCCGGCCTGGAACTCATCATGCTCTCCGGGTCAGTGATGATCGTCCCCTTTCTGGTCACTTCAATCTCCGGCGATGTCTGAGGCACGAGGGGATTGGGCTGGTTGCCGATGGAGATGATGACGGTGTCCGCCGGAATGATGAAATTGCTTCCCTCCACGGGAACGGGCCGCCTGCGTCCCGAATCATCGGGCTGCCCCAGTTCCATTTTGAGACATTCCATGCCCGTCACCCGATTCCGCTCATCCGTCAGGATGCGCACGGGATTGGTGAGTAAATGAAATTCCACACCCTCCTCTTCAGCGTGGTGGATTTCCTCGGCTCTCGCAGGCATTTCTGACCGGCTTCGCCTGTAAACAATGGTCGACCTGGCCCCCAGCCGGAGAGAAGTCCGTGCCGCATCCATGGCCACATTGCCTCCTCCCACGGTGATGGCCTGCCTGGGACGTATGGGCGATGTGGCATACCGGGGAAAGTCGTAGGCTTTCATGAGGTTCACCCGGGTGAGGAACTCATTGGCCGAAAAAACGCCGATTGCGTTCTCGCCGGGAATTCCCAGGAACACGGGCAGTCCGGCGCCGGTTCCAACGAATACGGCGTCGAACTCCTCTTCCAAAAGCTGATCCACGGTCTGGGTCTTGCCAATGATGTGGTCTGTTCGAATTTCCACTCCCAACTTTTGAAGACTGTTGATTTCGTGCTGGACGATTTCCTTGGGAAGACGAAACTGGGGAATGCCGTACATGAGCACTCCGCCCGTCAGGTGAAGGGCTTCAAAAATGACCACATCATGTCCCCAGCGAGCCAGTTCCCCGGCAACGGTGATGCCTGCCGGACCGGCACCGATGACGGCGACCTTCTTTCCCGTGGAAGGAGCTTTTTCCGGGTCGGGCACTCCCCCGTGTTTTCGGGCGTAGTCCGCTGCGAAGCGCTCCAGTCGTCCGATGGCCACCGGATCCCCTTTCTTGCCAAGAATGCAGAGAGCTTCACACTGGCTTTCCTGAGGGCACACGCGTCCGCAAACGGCAGGAAGGGCATTCTGCTCCTTGAGTTTTACAAGGGCTTCCACAAAACGACCCTCTGCGATCAGTTCGATGAAACCGGGAATGTGAATGTTCACCGGGCAGCCTTGAATGCAACCCGCCTTTTTGCACTGAAGACAACGGCTGGCTTCCAGCATGGCTGTCTCTTCCGAGTACCCTCGCGGTACCTCCTCAAAATTGTGGCGCCTCCGTCGGGGATCCTGTTCCGGCATGGGTTGCCGGGGTATCTTTCTTTTCTTGGACCTGGCCTGCGCATCGCCTGATGCGCGAGTTTTCTCTTCCGTCGTCTTTGCCATGAAAATCTCCCGAAATATCTTGATCTATTGGTGACCGCGAGAGCACCCGCACCCACCAGCTGAACCGTGAGGGTGAATCAGCGCATTGAGGTCCAGCATTTGAGGCAGCGCTTCAATCTCTTCTCTCGAGTAGGCGCTCCGGCGTGAGAACAGTTCATCCCAGTCCACACCGTGTCCGTCGAAAAAGGGACCGTCCACACAAGCGAACCGTGTGCGCCCCTCGATGGAAACGCGGCAGGCACCGCACATGCCCGTCCCGTCCACCATGATGGGATTGAGAGCCACCAGGGTCGGAATCTCCAGAGGTTTGGTGGCCTCTGCCGCCATGCGCATCATGAAGGTGCAGCCAACGGCCACAAACATGGCCACATCAACGCCCCGCTGCACAAGATTCACGATGACTTCCTGCACACCGCCCCTCGTGCCACGGCTGCCGTCCTTTGTGGCGATGATCAATTCATCGCAAACGGTGTTCAGCTTTTCTTCCATGTAGAGGAGGTAGTCGCTGGAAGCTTCGATGACGCCGATCACATGATTGCCCGCTTCCCTGAGCGCCCTCGCAATGGGAAAAATGGCTCCGATGCCGTAGCAACCCCCTCCCAGAACCACCGTTCCTTTTTTTTCTATGGGCAAGGGCATGCCCAGGGGCCCGCTCACGTGGGCCACATGGGCTCCCACGGGCAGAGAAACCAGCTCGCGGCTGGAGCGGCCCACTTCCTCGATGACGAGGGAAATGGTCCCTTCAGCGCCATTCCAGTCCACCAGAGTGAAGGGCGAACGCTCGGACGTTTCCCGTGCCATGAGGATGACAAACTGGCCGGGCCTGGCAAATTTGGCCACCTGAGGAGCCATGATTTTTATGAAGTGCATGTTGGGGACGATTTCCTGTTTTTCCAGGATTTCAAAACCCTCTTCCAAACCCTCCTTCTTTTCCTCCGGGGGAGTCGAAGGCAAGCCAAAGGCTTCCAGAGAACGCACCCAGTCAGCGGCCAGATGGCCACGAAAACGAGAGGGCAATTGGTGCACATCCCGCCGAGGCTCAAGATCCAGAGGAAGGGGCGCAGGGTCCCCGTCCACCAGGGAAGTCACTTCCCGAGCGGAATTGAATTCAAAGCCTTCCAGGCCGATTTTTTTTGCCAGACCGCAGATGATCTGCCATTCGGGCTTTGCTTCCCCGGGAGGGAGACTCACCGCGGAGAGCTCTTTCACTTCTCCGGAAGCGTTGCGCCAGGTGCCCTCCACCTCTGAAAGAATTGCCGCTGGCAAAACCACGTTTGCCCACTCCAGGCCGGGAGAAGGAAGACAATCGATGACGACGGAAAAATCAAGGCGCTTCATGAGATCCGCGGGAACAAAATCTCCGCCGCACAGGACGGCGCCAAAACGGCCTTTTTCCAGTTCTTCGATGCACTCTTGCAGTTTTGGTTCCCCGTTGTCCCTTGAGGCGGGAATCACGAACAGCACGGCCTGGAGTCTTTCGGCCATCCTGGCGTACAGGAAGCGGTCCTCACGCGTGGTGGATTCACTCACCACAATGGCCAGGCTGCCCGAAAAACCCGCCAGCCCCCTGGCTGCAGACTCCAATGCGGTGTCCCAGTCAGACGGGATCTGTTCCCCCCCTTCCTCAACTGCCGGCCGAATGAGTCTCTCAGGAGCGTTGACCAGTTGCGCCAGGGCAAAACGCCCCAGGGCACAAAGGCTTGCTTCCGGTTGAAAGGATGTCATGCGTGTGGCCACCAGACGTTTGGACTTGGTGAGGGAAAACAGGGAACATCCCTCCGCACAGAGTGTGCACGCAGACAAGGCCTGCTGATCCGGCTTTCCGTACCAGCGGGCAAAGCGGTCCGTGAGCGTTCCCGTGGGGCAGATGTCGATGCAGGAACCACAAAAGGTACAGCCGGAAAAAACGTGACTCTTGTGAAAGGCTGTTCCCAGCCGCGCCCACTTGCCTCGATTGATGATGCTGATGGCCGGTTTGCCATGAATTTTTTCGCAGATCCTCCAGCAACGCCCGCACAGAATGCACAGGTTGTAATCGCGATCCATGAAGGGATCGCCCCTTTCCACATTGTGCGCCGAGTAGAGGGTGGGCAGCCCCAGCTCGTTTTCACCCGCCTGAAGAGCCATCTCGCGCAGGCCGCACTCCTCCCGGTTGCTGCAAAAACCACAGCGCGTGGCTCTGCCCGCCTTGGTCGTGCCCGGGCGGTATTTCTCGCAAGCCTCTCTGTGGACACACACAAGACAGCTGTTGGGATGCCCCGACAGCATGAGCTCGAGAGTTCGGTTTCTCTGTGTGGTGAGTTCCTCGGACTGAGTTTTCACAACCATGCCCGGTGATGCCGGAGTGGTGCAGGAGGTCGGAAAGCCCCGAACGCCTTCGATTTCCACCACGCACATGCGGCATGCTCCATAAGGATTGAGGTCCTTGTGATCACAAATGGTGGGAATGGCGATGCCGGCCTCCCTGGAAGCCTGAAGCACCGTCTTTCCCTCCTGGACCTCGACCACCTGTCCGTCTATGGTCAAACTGATTTTGCCCATTCAATCTCCCTCACGATATGCTGCGAGCCGTTCACCGCAACCGAGAATGGACCGCCATGCGGTGGACGGTCAAAATGCCTCGGGTGTGAACCGAAATGTCTTCCAGGTCAGTTCACCACCACTGCGTCGAATTTACATGCCTGGCGGCAGGATCCACACCGTATGCAAAGGTTCTGGTCGATGTGGTGCGTCTTCTTCTTCTCCCCCGAAATGGCGTCCACGGGACACGCCGGAGCACACGCCATGCATCCCGTGCACAGCTGGGGATCGATGTGGAAGGTGATCAGTGCTCGGCAAACTCCCGCAGGACACTTTTTGTCTTCAATGTGTGCCCGGTATTCGTCCTCGAAGTAGCGCAGGGTGGTGAGGACCGGGTTTGGAGCTGTCTGCCCAAGGCCGCACAGAGAGCCCTTTTTCATGGAATCGCCGACCTTGCGCATGGTCTCGATCTGATCGGGAGTTGCGCATCCCTCGGAGATGTGCGTGAGGGTTTTCAAAAGATGCTGGGTTCCCATGCGGCACGGAACGCATTTTCCGCAAGATTCATTTTCCGTGAAGGTGAGAAAATACCGGGCCACGTCGACCATGCAGGATTCTTCGTCCATGACGATCATGCCTCCCGAGCCCATGATGGAACCCACTTGCGCCAGATGCTCGTAATCCACGGGAAGATCCATGTAACGGGCTGGAACACAGCCGCCCGAGGGGCCTCCTGTTTGAACGGCCTTGAATTTTTTGCCATCCGGCACTCCCCCTCCAATGTCTTCGATGATGGTCTTCAAAGGGATGCCCATGGGCACTTCGATGAGGCCCGTCCGGTTGATCTTTCCCGCCAGGGCGAAAGTCTTGGTGCCCTTGCTTTTCTCCGTTCCGAACCCCTGGTACCACTGTGCGCCCTTTTCCATGATGGCGGAAACGGAAGCGAGAGTTTCCACGTTGTTGATGTTGGTGGGTTTGCCAAAGAGACCGGATACGGCGGGAAAGGGAGGCCGGGATCGGGGCATGCCCCGCTTTCCCTCGATGCTTTGCATGAGGGAGGTTTCCTCCCCGCACACAAAGGCTCCCGCGCCTTTCTTGATTTTTATGTCAAAGGAGAAGGAAGAGCCCATGACCCCTTCCCCGAGAAAGCCTTTTTCTCTCATCTGTTCAATGGCTTCCTCCACCCGCTCGATGGCCAGGGGATACTCGGCACGGCAATACACGTAGCCCTGGGATGCGCCGATGGCATAGCCCGCGATGAGCAGCCCCTCCAAAACCGCGTGAGGGTCGCCTTCCAGAACGGAACGGTCCATGAAAGCTCCCGGGTCCCCTTCGTCCGCGTTGCAGATGACATATTTCGTGTCGCCGGGAGATTTACGGGCAAAACCCCATTTCACGCCCGTGGGAAATCCGGCACCGCCGCGCCCGCGCAGTCCCGAGGCGGTCATTTCCGCCACCACCTCTTCGGGTGTCATGCTCAATGCCCGATGCATTCCCGAATACCCCCCCCTGGCGATGTAATGGCTGACCCGGGTGGGGTCGATCACGCCACAATTTCGCATGACGACGCGAACCTGGTGTTCCACATTGGGGAGCTGAGAAAAATGTGAAACGCCCTCCAGACTGTCCCCTTCCATAACGGCCATGGCTTTGTCGAGAAGAGGGTGTCCTTCGACCAGATGAGAGTCCACAAGAGATGGAACAGACTTGGGGCTCACCCCCTCATATAGGATGCGTCGGCCATCGGCACCCGTCAGTTCCACGAGAACTTCAGCATAGCACATGCCCAGGCACCCCACTTCATAGACCCCTGTTCGGGAGGTGAGGGATCGCTTGCCCAGTTCCTCCTCAAAGGCCTCCATGACTTCGAGAGCCCCCGCGGCACGTCCGCACGTGGCGGAACCAACCAGGACCCGAAGAGGTTGTGAGCGAGTGAACGCTTCCCACTCCACATTTGCCTGCTCTTGAATTTGCTTGAAACTCATTCCGTTTCCTCAATGATTTTTTGGGTCTTTCTGGTGGTCATTCGTCCATAGACCTTGTCATCCAAAACCACAACGGGTGCCAGAGCACAGGACCCGAAGCAGGCCACCCTTTCCAAGCTCAGGTTCCCGTCTTCCGTCGTCTCTCCCGGAACAATGCCCAGCCTGCGGCTGACTCCTTCCAGAATCAGGCCGCTGCCGCGCACATGGCAGGCTGTGCCCAGACAGACTTTGAGGCGGTGTTTTCCGGGGGGGTGAAAGCGAAACTGCGTGTAGAAAGTGGCCACTCCATAAACGTCATTTTCAGACAGGTCCAGATAGCGAGCCACCGCTTCAAGGGCTTCAGGGGAGAGGTAATCCATGGCATCCTGAACATCCTGCAGGATGGGAATCAGGCTGTCCCGGGTGGGGGAGTGGTTCAAAAAGATCTGGTCGAACTGATGCTCCGTGGACGTTGGTTTCATTCCATGCTCCGTTTCATGACAATCACATTCAGCGGATGACCGGGTTTCTGCTGCTTTGAAAGTCTTTGTTCGCCCGTTGGGCGCTGGTTCATTTGGATGTGCTATATTCAAAAGAGCTTCATCCTGGAAAGACATGCCCAGAGTGCGCTCCTCCTCTTTAAACGATATATTTCACATGTTTCAAATGATAAATGAACATGTGGAAAAAAGCATCCTGGTGCAGTGTTATCCATTAACAGCTGACATTTTGCAAGGGCAAGACGGTTTTTGCCAAAACCGGCGTTCAAGGCCCCCCCTTCACAATGCTTTTGTCTCAGACCCTTCCCAGCGGAATTTTTCATGACCCGATTCAGCGCTTCCGGACATTTTTGACTCTTGCCGAGGATTCTGCGAAGTTTATTTTTTTCCCTGTCGTGAAAAAACATTCTCTCGGCTTTTGTTTTTTTCAACCGCTTCCCATGCCCTGTTTGCCTTCGGGCATTGTTCCCCGGACTGCTTCCCCACTCGCAAGGTTGAAAAGATTGCCCCATTGTGGCATAGGATTCCTGTTGCGACCCTGTTTTGGAATTCAAAATTTTTCTTCCATTGAGCCCGGCAAGGTGGATCGCGGCCCTTTCACTGCAGCCGGACTCCTCATGAGGGGTCTTTGAGGATCCCTTTCCTGACTCCCGGGACAGCCCATGACCGAAATCGTCAAAAGATCTGCAGCAATGACTCCGCGCTTCAAACATTGTGGAGAAACGGCGGTGAGCGTGGAACTGGGAGACACCATCGACCTGGAAACCAACAGGAGGGTCCGGCAACTTTTTCACAAGCTGCAGGAAAATCCTCTCCATGGAATACTGTCCATGAACCCCACTTACCGGTCCCTTTTCATCCAGTACGATCCCTGGGAATGCTCCTTTGAAAAGCTGATTCAGCACCTGGAAAACATGTTCCGGCAGGGAAGCGGGGAACCGGTGGAAGGCCGCACACTGGAAATTCCTGTGTGCTACGGGGGCGAATTCGGCCCCGACCTGGCTTTTGTGGCCTCTCACAACGGACTATCGGTGAAAGAGGTGATCCGGATCCATTCCGCCTCCCTTTACCCTGTCTTCATGATCGGTTTCACTCCGGGCTTTCCCTACCTGGGAGGCCTGGATTCCAGGCTTTTCACCCCCCGAAGGGACACCCCCCGAATCCGTGTCCCTGCAGGGAGCGTGGGCATCGCCGATCAGCAGACAGGAATCTACTCCCTTGAAAGTCCGGGAGGGTGGCAGATCATAGGCCGCTCACCCCTCAAGTTCTTTGACCCCCAAGAAGACCCTCCCGCCCTTCTTCGGGCAGGAATGAACATTCGATTCAGGCCGATCAACAAAGATGAATACTCCCTCACTTGAAATCCTTGAACCGGGCCCCCTTGCAACCGTTCAGGACAGAGGGCGGCTCGGGCACCAGCACCTGGGTGTTCCCGTTTCGGGCGCCATGGATCTTCACGCCTTCCGAATGGGAAACATGCTGGTGGGAAACAGCCCTTTCGAAGCCTGCCTGGAGATCACTCAGGGAAGGTTTCAGGCCCGCTTTCTCAGAGACACGACCTTTGCCGTGACGGGTTCCAGCCCCCATGCCTTTCTCAACCGAACTCCCATTCCCACCTGGAGAGCCCTGAAAGCCCGTAAGGGACAGTACATTCGGGTGATGCAGAGCGACCATGGATTTCGCGATTACCTGGTGCTGAGTGGGGGCATTCAGGTTCCCCTCGTTCTGGGAAGCCGTTCCACCTATCTTCGCGGAAAATTCGGAGGTTTTGAGGGACGAGCCCTGAAGACAGGAGATGTGCTTCACACGGGCCCTGAAGCCAGAGAACCCCTTCCCGCCGTCTATCCCAAACAGCTCATTCCCCCTTACTCCTCCAATCCGCAATTGAGAGTTGTTCTGGGACCTCAGGACAGCGCCTTCAGTCAAGGGGGCCTGGAAGCTTTCATCGGCGGCACCTTCACGGTGACGGACCGTGCGGACCGCATGGGCTGCAGGCTTTCGGGATCCCCCATTCAGCATGAAAGGACGGCAGACATCATCTCCGATGGCTTGGCAATGGGCGCCATACAGATCCCCGGCAACGGTCAGCCCCTCATCCTCCTTGCAGACCGCCCCACCACGGGAGGTTACGCCAAGATCGCCAACGTGATCTCCGTGGACATTCCCTTGATCGCTCAGACCTTGCCCGGGGGAAGGATCACTTTCAAAGTCGTCAGTTTCTACGAGGCCCGGGAGATCTACCTTCACAAGGAATTTGCCATACGGAGATTTATGGCAGGTGACGAAAAGGTCGGGGCATGAATGGAGTGAGGGACATGCGGGTTCCAAAGACCCTGGACATGAGTTGCGACATGGGGGAAAGTTTTGGCCCTTACACCCTGGGTGAAGACACCAGAATCATGCCTTTCATCACGTCGGCAAGCATAGCCTGCGGCTTTCACGGCGGCGACCCTTTGGTCATGAGGCACACGGTTCAGAAAGCAAAAGAACATGGAGTGAGCATTGGAGCTCATCCCGGATATCCTGACCTCATGGGCTTCGGCCGGCGCATGCTGCACACTTTGCCGGGAGAGATCGAGGCTTATGTGCTCTATCAGATGGGAGCTCTCAATGCTTTTGCACGAACGGCGGGTGTTTCTCTGAACTATGTAAAACCCCACGGAGCCCTCTACAATCATGTGGCTCAAAATGAACAGGCCGCACGGGAACTCATCCATGCCATTCAGTCCCAGGATGCCCCGTTGCTCCTCTACATGCTTTCCGGGTCATTGTGTTCGGGAATGGCCAGGGCGGCCGGCATTGAGGTGATCGATGAAGCTTTTCCCGACCGAGGCTACCTCAAAGATGGCTCCCTGGCACCGCGAAGTGTTCAGGGCGCGGTCATTCACCAGGTCCCCGAGGTTTGTTCCCGTGCTGTGCAGTTGGCCATCGAGGGCACGATTCCTGCCCTCGATGGCAGCAATGTCCCGGTGAAGGCGGGCACCCTCTGCGTGCATGGGGACACACCCGGCGCATGGATCATGGCCAGGGAAATGAGTAAGGCCCTTCAGGCCAAGGGAATCCGAATACAGGCTCCCAGCCCCGGCCCTCAGCCGGGGGACCAAACTTGAGAAGGTCAGACTTTCGACGCGGAAACATTGAATGACAACTCTTCTGGCAACCTATTTGGCTGCAGGGGCTGTGGCAGGCCTGCTTGCAGGGCTCCTTGGCATAGGGGGAGGACTTGTCATCGTCCCCATGCTGGTCTTCTGTTTCACCTTCCAGGGGATTCCTCATGAATTCATGATGCACCTGGCCCTGGGAACGTCCATGGCGAGCATAGTCTTCACTTCCGTGTCGAGCTTCATGGCCCACCACAGGCGTGGAGCAGTGAAGTGGACCGTGGTGCGCCGTATCACCCCCGGAATCATACTGGGAACGCTCCTGGGAACTTTCATTGCATCCGTCCTGACCACCGGCTTCCTCAAGGTTTTTTTTGTGGTGTTTCTCTACTATGTGGCCTGGCAGATGCTTTCCGGTCGCAAACCTCAGCCTTCCCGGCAACTGCCCGGCCAGGGAGGAATGTTTGGCGTGGGCAATGTCATTGGTATTGTGTCAAGCCTTGTGGGAATTGGCGGTGGAACCCTTTCGGTGCCTTTCATGGTCTGGTGCAATGTGACCCTCCACAACGCCATCGGCACCTCGGCGGCCATAGGATTTCCCATTGCCGTTTCGGGCACCGTCGGATATGTCCTCAACGGACTAACCGTGACAGGACTCCCGGAATATTCCGTGGGCTATGTCTATATTCCCGCCCTATTGGGGCTCGTCTCCGCCAGTGTGCTCACAGCCCCCCTGGGCGTGCGTTTGGCACACAGCCTGCCCGTGAACCGATTGAAAAAGGTTTTTGCCGTGCTTCTCGTTTTTGTGGGAACCCGCATGCTGTGGAGCCTTTTTTAGTCCAGCCCTCAATCCCACCGGCGTGGAAGGTCAGGAGGAATTCCACCCATGGACGAGATATTCGTGAAGTTTTCGCACTTCCTCCCGGGAGAGATCTTCCGGGGGATAGGCCGGCATGGGAGGGGCCGGATCACGAAGCCAATTTTCAAAAACCTCAAAATTCCTCAGCATGGGTGAGCCCAGGACAGGTTTTTCCGGATCGGAGACATTGCCTCCTCCGGGATGACATCCGGCACAGTTGGATTCAAAAATGGCACGCCCTTCAGCATGGTTCCGAGCAGGCTCCGCGGAAATCCCCCTTTGGACCAGGCTGCCGCCAAGATAACCCAGGGCACCCACCGTCAAAAAACAGAAGAGATAGATGAGAAGCATTCCCGGCGCATTCCCGCGACCTTTTCGTCCCAGAACACACCCGGTTCCCAGAAGGATCAGGAGCAACCCCGACAGGGCAAGCTTTCCCTGAATGGTTGAAAACCAGATGCCCGACAAAAAATACTGCCAGTCCATCAGCCCTGTCAGTATTGCGGGAAAAGCGAAAACAGCGGCCAGCAGGAAGCAGTGACGGGCACTGACATGGAGGGAGGATGTTTTCCAGCGGAGGGCCAGGAGGGCAAAGATCAGGGCTCCCACCAGGAGTCCGATCACCATGTGAACCTGAGTGGGATGAATGGCGTGCGTATAGCCCAGTCCCTCGAGCGTTTCATAAAAAACATGAATCCAGTGGGTCATCTTCAGAGTTCCTTCTGTGTGGCGGAAAGGTGCCGTCAGCGAAGAAGGGGGAAATCAGCCGGGACAGATTTGAAGGACGATGAGGCCGGAGAGGAAGTTGTGGGGTCAAAAGCCATGCCGATCCTTAACCAGGGGGAAACGGACACCTTTCAACAGCTTCGGGCCGGTTGAAGCCGCCGTTTCCTCCGCTGGTCCGGGTTTGCTCACCTTTTTTTATGCTGATCGTAGATGTAGCCACCCAAAGCTCCACCAGCACCACCCACCACGGCTCCCGTAGTGGCAGATCCTCCGGTCACAGCTCCGATCGCCGCTCCCGTTCCTGCCCCAATGGCACCGCCACTGAGCACACGCTGCTCCGTGGCACTCATGCCTGCACAGCCAGCCAGCAGCATGATGGCAAAAATTATGCAAACACCGGTTTTGACTCTGTTCATGGTTAAACCTCCATCCAACAATTATGCGACTTTAATTCGTCCTGATTGTAGTCACTGCATAATCAAAAGCAAAGAGACAGTCAAATGGAATCGTGGTGGGGAAAATGCCAAGTGAAAAGCATGAAAACCCATGCCCCATCTTTTGTGGAAGGCTTCAGGCTTTGCAATCCTCAAAAAATACACCACAGTGATGAAACAAAACTTGAGGACCGTTCAGATCGAAGAAAGAAAGAGCCCGACGCATGCGCGGTTTGCAATGGCAGCAGTCAGAGTATCATGCCGCCTTCCGGTTGACTTCAAACTGACCATATGCTAAATGACGGCGGAACTTTGAAAAGGGCTGAATTTTTTAACAATGAAGCTGGATCACTCACAGAGCATGGCCGAACAGGATCAGGAGTTTGTCATCTCCAACAGGCTGGGAATTCACGCCAGGGTGGCGGCTCAGATCGTCAAAGTCGCCAATCAGTTCCAGTCTGAAGTGTGGATAACAAAAAATGACAACACGGTGAGCGGGAAAAGCATTCTGGATATCCTGACTCTGGTGTGCCCACAGGGAAGCAAAGTGCGGGTATCCGCATCGGGTGACGATGCTCCCGAAGCCATGGAAGCCCTGGCGGCCCTATTCCAGACCAAATTTGGAGAAAGCTGACCCCATAAATCCCCTCTCCGGGTGCGGGCATCCCCGTCCCCCTGCGCCCGAAGGGCCTCTGCCATGAAAACGATCCGGTTATCCGCAGAAAACTTCACTTCAAGCATCTTTCTTGCCCCGGTTCATGCATTTTTTCACTAAGCACCGTTTGTTCGGGTTGCCATCACATGCGAAAAACTTCCATCACATTGCAGGGAATCGGGGTTTCACCAGGCATAGCCATTGGCAAAGCCCAGCAACTGAATCTGGGGCTCACTCCCATTCCTCAATATACCCTCCTCGGGGAGGAAGCTGTCAAAGAGGAATGCGCACGCTTTGAGGCAGCAGTGGCAAAGGCCGAAAGGTCTTTGGAACTCATCAAGGAGGAAATCGACCCTGCCCTCAAGGACCATGCTCACCTCCTCGAGGTTCACCAGCTGATTCTGCGGGACCGCCTCATTTTCGATGAAAGCCTCAAGCTCATTCGGGAAAAAAAATACAATGCCCTGTGGGCCCTCAAAAGATCCCTTCTGAAAGCCCATGAGCTTTTCGGCTCCATTGACGATGAATACATCCGCAGCCGGGTTGCCGATGTGGACGCCGCGGGAGAACTCATCCTCCGCAACCTTGCGGGCCAGGACCATGACCTGAGAAACGAAATCAAGGAAAGGGCGATCATCGTCGCCAGGGACCTGTCCCCCGCAGACACGGCACAGCTTCAGCTGGAGCGGACCCTGGGACTCGTGACGGACATGGGGGGACGAACGTCTCACACCTCCATCATCGCAAGGTCGCTCAACATTCCCTCCGTGGTGGGGGCAGAAGTGGGCACCCAGTTTGTGGAGACGGGAGACATTCTCATCGTTGACGGGACATCCGGCCGTGTCGTCATCAACCCCACGGACGATGAAATCCGTCATTATCTCGAGCGTCAGGAAGATGAGGAGAACTACCTCAAGGAGATAAAACGCAAGGCTCACCTTCCGGCACTCACCCAGGACGGCGTGGCCATCACGGTGGAAGCCAACATCGAAATGCTCGAAGAAGTGGTGGCAGCCAGAGACAACGGCGCTGAGGGCATCGGACTCTACAGGACCGAATTTTTTTTCATGAATCGCACAGATATTCCCGACGAAGAAACCCTCCACTCCGAATATCGGGAACTGGCAGAGCTCATGGCACCCCACCCCGTGACCATGAGAACGCTTGACCTGGGAGCTGAAAAACTTGCCATTTCATTTCCCAGGCTTCAGGAGAGCAACCCTGCCCTGGGACTTCGTTCCATCAGGCTGTGCCTCCATTACAGGGATCTGTTCAAAACCCAGTTGCGAGCCATACTGAGAGCCGGTGCCGCCACCAGAAACCTGCGCCTCATGTTTCCCCTCGTGTCGGGAGTGGGTGAACTCCTTCAGGCAAAAGCCGTGCTCAAGGAGGCCAAAGAGGAGCTCCTTCGGGAAAGGATCGCTTTTCATGAAAACATGCCCCTCGGGGTCATGATTGAAGTGCCCTCTGCTGTGGCGGTGGCCGATCTGCTGGCCAGGGAAGTGGATTTTTTCAGCATTGGCACCAATGATTTGATACAATATAGTTTGGCCATTGATCGAGTGAACGAAAATGTGGCTTATCTCTATGAGCCCCTTCATCCAGCGGTTTTGCGCTTCATCCGGCAGACCGTGAGAGCGGGCCATGCAGCAGGGATACCCGTGGGCATTTGTGGCGAGATGGCGGGCGAGCCTTTTTATGTTCCCATACTGCTGGGCCTGGAGTTGGACAGCTTGAGCATGAACCCTTTGGCCGTCCCCCGTGTCAAGAGTCTCATCTGCCGTTCCAGGGCCAGGGGAAGCCGAACGTTTGTGAACAAGCTCCTCAAACTGCCCACCGCTCAGGAAATCTCCACGTTGCTTCAAGGCATGCTGATGAAAAAGTTTCCCGAAGAATTCAGAGTTCTCGACCCAGGGCTTTTGACTGCGGGAATGCCCTCTCGTCAGGGCATGATCAAATCTTCCGGGAATTCTCCTTCCTGATCGAAGCCTCATCCGTTCACACTTCCACAGCGCATCAGCGGATTTGAATATGTCTAAGACCAAAAAAAGTTCTGAAGATGGTTTTCGATTGGTTTGCCAGAACAGAAAAGCATTCCATGATTATGAAATACTGGAAAAGTTTGAGGCAGGAATGGTCCTTCTGGGCTCGGAAGTCAAATCCCTGCGTGAAGGGCGAGCCAATCTCAAGGACAGCTATGCAAGAATAAAAGGAGGCGAAGCATTTCTTTACGGTCTGCACATCAGCGCATATTCTCACGCCTCCTACAACAATCACGAACCTGAGAGAGTGAGAAAGCTGCTCTTGCATGCCTACGAAATCAAAAAGCTTCTGGGCAAGACTCAGGAACGGGGCCTTGCGCTCATACCCTTGAAAATATACTTCAGCAAAGGAAAGGCCAAGATTGAGCTGGCTTTGGCACGCGGAAAGAAAGTTTACGACAAACGGGAAAGCCTGAAGAAAAAGGAAGAAAACCGGGAACTCGAGCGCGCAAAGAAAAAACATACCACCTGAGTTCCCCCGTCACCTTCGCCCGAAGATTTTCAACAGAGTCTGTGACCAAACCTTCAAAAGTTGAATGCATGATGAAAGCATTGAGGCTGGAATCCGTCGGCAGGGTGCACACTGTGGAGGTGCCCCCTCCATCCGCCACGGCTGACGGAAAAGAAGTTTTGCTCACGGTGACCCATTGCGCCCTGTGCCGCACCGATGCGAAGATGTGGCGCCATGGTCATCGGGATCTGGAACTCCCCCGAATTCCCGGCCACGAGGTCTGTGGAATCCTGGAAGGGGAACCAGGTCATTATGCGGTGTGGCCGGGGGTGGCCTGCGGCGTGTGTCCATATTGCTCCAGCCACATGGAAAATCTTTGTCCATCCATGAAAATCATAGGATTTCACAGAGATGGCGGCCTGGCTGAACAAATGCTGGTGCCCAGAGAATGCCTTCTTCCACTTCCTCCCCGTTTGAAGCCGCACCTGGCCGTTTTGGCCGAACCTCTGGCCTGCTGCCTCAATGCGGTCCAACAGGCGAAGACCCGGAAAGGAGACCGGGTGCTCATTTTTGGAGCCGGTCCCGTGGGATTGATGATGAGCCTGGCGGTGAGAGCCCTGAGCGCTCAACCCACGATGGTTGAAACATCTTCCACCCGATGGCAGAAAATCAAATCTTTCTGTGAGAGAACCGGTCTCAAAGTGGAACCCCAAACTCCCATGGAAGCTTTTGACGTGGCCATCAATGCCGCCACATCCCTCGACACCTTCACCCATGGTATCCATGGGATCAAACCGGGGGGCTGCTTCTGTCTTTTCAGCGGGCTCGATGCCAAGGGCCTTGTGCCTTCCTCTCTCCTCAACGAAATCCACTATCGTCAATTGAATATCACGGGGGCCTATGGTTGCACCCGGAAGAACATGCGGGAAGCCCTTGAAATCATGGCTTCTCACCCCGGGCCACTGGAAGAGCTGGTCGAAGGATTTGTGGGATTGGAAGGTGTGAAGGAGATGTTCCCCGCCATCCTTCGCGGCGAGGTCATGAAGATCATTGTGCCGCTGAGTTCGTGAAAAGCTGAAGACCCTGGCATGTGCACCAGGCAGTCTGTCTGCGCATGCCACACCAAGGATCAGAAAAAGGATCTGTCACATGGTGAATGAAAATCTCAAGCGTCAGTTCGGACGCCTCATCTGCTCTGTTGCCGCGGGAAAGTTCATGACCCGGGAAGAATCGAAAGAAGCCTACAGGCAGGTCATTCTCAACGAGCAACCGGAATTGCAGCAAGGAGCGTTCCTCATGGCTCACATTGCCAGAGGGCCTTCCACCGAGGAGCTTTCGGGGGCATGGGACGCCCTCGACACGTACGACACGGCAAAAATCAGGTGTGATCTCTCCGGTCCTGTCTGTGACATCGTGGGCACGGGATCCGACCCTTTAAAAACCATCAACTGCTCCACCCCTGCGTCCTTCATCGCCTCCTGCTGTGGCCTTTCCGTTGCCAAAAAAGGCGCCAGGCTGGTGACGGGTGTTTCGGGAGCTTCGGACATTCTGGAAGTTTTTGGAATCGACCTGAACGCTCCCCTGTCCAGTGCCGAGAAGGCCCTGCATCAAATCGGGTTGTGCTATCTTCCGGGAGAAGCCTTCCTCAAATCCGGCTGGGCGCGTCTCATAGAATCCATGCGCTTCACTTCCGCCTTCAACATCATCGGGCCCCTCACCAGGCCATGTGCCGAAACCAACTGCATCGTGATCGGCGCCTATTCTCCCCTGGTGTGTGATCAGCTGATCGCCGTGCTCAGGGAAATTGGTATGGGTGCGGCCCTTGCCCCCTACGGAATGGTGGACGGAATGGGTCCCCAACTGGGAATGGATGAGTTTTCCCTCAGTGGGCCCACACGGGTTGTGGAACTGAGGGGCTCCACCGTGGAAACTTATGAAATCACCCCTGAAGATTTTGGGGCCAGACGTGTGTCCTTTGAGGAAATAGCGAGCAGGGAAAACGCACAAGGGAATGCCGCGGCCATTGTCAAAGCGCTCAGGGAGGAACATGAGTCGCCCATCGCCGATTTTTTCTGCATCAATGCGGCAGCTGCCCTCTATGCTTCGGGCGTGGCCAGGAGTTACTCCAGCGGATTTGAAATGGCGAGGGATGCCCTCGCCACGGGAGAGGCCTTCCAAAAGCTTGAAGCTCTCAAGCAATTCCAGGGAACTTCACAGGCCGTCGCGAAGGGATGAATTTCCACATCTCTCACATCCCGGTTTTTCTAAAGAGGGAATTCGGAAAAGGCTGGCCGGGAAAAAACCCTTTCCGGAAGTTATGAAGCTCAGACACCGTCAACCTTTCACAGGGCGGTGCTCCCCTGGGGTGTGCCCTTGAGGAAGCCATGGTCACATACAGGTTTTCAGTTGACCAAGCCATTCCACTCCTCGGCCTCGCTTCTCAATTCCCTGTAGGCGCTCTCTCCCATAAAATCCCTGAGGCGCCGACTTTGCGAGCACTTGTGTTCATACTCTTCCCTGAACTCATTCATCCCTTGAAAAACCTCATCGGCATCTCCCAGCAGGTCTTCAACCTCCCGGTGAAACTCGTCAAAACCCTCCAGCATGGCACAGGCCGAAGCGTCCATGGCCAAAAGGAACAAAGCATCCCACGGGGTGGCTCTGTGATGAAGAGAGTCGACCGGGAGCGTGATCTTCATTTCTCCGCCGGATTTTTTCAGGCGGCACTCATAGTGAGCGGGTTCCTGCAGTTTTTCCCTTTTGTCGTGGTTTTTTGTGAAGATTTGCTTCAGTTCGATCGAAAGCCCATGTCTTCTCAGGATGCATTGAAGTCTTCTGCTGCTCTCCATCTTACCTCCTTTGGAACCAGGTTCCACCTTCTGCAAAAAAGAAAGCACACCATGACTTTTTCGGAAGAAAAACCATTTGGCGCCCTCGAGCCTCGCTGCGGCTTCCAATGACAACCCGCGAAAGGATGAATCGTGATGATGGTGACAGGGAGGAGAAATCGCTGTTCTCAAAGAGTCAATGGGTCTCCGGGCTGATCGCTGGAAACGTTCGGTGCAGCGACCTCCGAGACGGTCAATGACTTCCGTGTTTCATGAGTGGTTGAAAAAATGGCTTGAAGCCGAAACAGCAGAGGCGGATTTCAAAAAAGATCGGAAAATACATGGTCTTCACTATGTTTTTTTCTCATTATACTTTATGAATGCTTTTTGTCCAGGACTTCGTGCTCATTGATCGTTTTTGCGGAAATGTCCCTGTTTTTTTAAGGAGTTTTCAAGGCAATGACGATCTCGAGGGTGAACGGAATGGCCAATGAAAACAGCCTGTGAAAGGAGCGCACAATGACAGAATCGGCCCTGATTCCCATTTTGAGAGAAGGCGTGGACGTGGTGAAACTCATTTTTTTCAGGAGGCTCAAAGAACACCTCACCGGGCAGTATCCTCACAGGGATCCGGATTACATCAGAAAACTGGCTGCATCAGTGATCAACGAAGTGTTCGGCGAGTCAAACGCGCGAGGGCCCCTCGCATCCTTCTCCGAACAAAACAAAGGAGTGATTCACGAGCAAATGGATTCCCTTTCCATCCACATGAAGGATCTGCAGATCCCGATCACGGATGCCTTGAGAATCCAGTTCCTCTGCGATCATCAGGAAGGGAGAGACAGTAGGGAGGTTTTGGAAAAAGCAAGAGCACTGGGACTGCTGCTGCCGGAAAGGGAGGTTCCCCTTCCGGCAAAATTCATTCACATGGTTCGAAAAGTCGGATCTTCCCTGAAAATTCTCGAGGGTTCATAGGGATCCCCAGCCGGAAAGCCGGACAAAGTGACTTTCCAGGCCATGGAGCCCGGGCCCCGTTCCCCCGGCTCACAGCTCATTCAATTTCTTTTGGGCCAGTTCAGCCTGATCGCTTTTTGGAAATCTTTGGACCACACGCTGGTACAAAATGCGGGCGGCAGTCCTGTCACCCATTTCCTGAAAGGCCATTCCCTGCTTGAGCAAAGCGTGGGGAACCCTGCTTCCGTTGGGATATTTGTCAAGAACCTGCTGATACATTTCTATGGCCTGCCCGTATCTTTTTTCTGCAAAATGAGCATCCCCCGCCGCATACAAAGCATTGTCCGCCAGTTCCGACCGAGGGTACGCCTTTGCAAAGGCTTCATATTCCTTTCCCGCTGCAGCGAACTTCCTTTCTTCGAAAAGCTGACCCGCCCTGTCGAAGTGAGCCTGCTCCGGGTCCACGGGAGGGGGGGCAGGTGGTGCCAAAGGTTGCCGCACCACAGGCGTAGAAGGGTGAGCCGGGGCCGGGGACGAGCCGTCACCCACGGGGCTGATGGCCACAAAGGCTGCCCGGTTTTCCGGAGAAATGTCTCCTTCCGCCAGCGGCTGAACATTTTCTCCCCATTGCTGCCCCATCCGGCCAATCTTGTGCTCCAGTTCCTCCAGACGGCCGCTCATGGCCCCCATCCTCACCTGCATTTCATCGAGACGCGCAAAGAGTTCGGCTGCATTGATCTGCCGGCTTTGATTTTCCCCCATTGAATCCACACGTTTCTCCAGGTTCACCACACGGTCATGAAGCATGGCCAAGCTGTGGCGCGTGGAAGCCGTTTCCTGTGTGCTGACACAACCCATGCTCACCATTGCAAAGACCAGCAATGGAAAACGAAACTTTAATGCGCTCAAATTCATAAGAAACACCTTGATTGAGCGTCGCCGCCTCAGGAATCGTCCCCGGGCCGCCACACTCAGAAAATGGCAAAAAGCTTGAATCAGAAATCAGTAATCCAGGACAAAATGAGCTCTTCGGTTTTTGGCGTGAGAAGCCTCATCATTCCCAAAGGCAACGGGACGTTCTTCCCCGTAGCTGATGACCGTTAGATGGTTCCCGTTGATGCCTGAGTTGACCAGATATTGCATGGCCGAATTGGCTCTTCTTTCACCCAGGGCCAGGTTGTATTCCGCCGTACCCCGAGTGTCACAGTGCCCTTCGATGGTCACCCTCACTCTCGGGTACTGGCGAAGGAACACAATCTTTTCATCCAGGATTCTTTTGGCCGGCTCACTCAAAACATAGGAATCAAAATCAAAGTAAATGTTTCGATTTTCAAAAACCTCAGCTTTGGTCAGGAACTCCTGTTTTTCCGACTCACTCGTGATGCCAAGCTCCCTCCAGCGAACGTCTTCCATGCCTGGATACGCACCGGCACCAATGCCTTCCCCCACTCCACTGTAGGCGGGCTCTCCAACTCCCGGCACAGGTGGAACCCCCTTCTGGGCACAGGCCCCGACGCTCATGACCACCAGGGCCAACAAGGCAAACACACTCAACCCCCTGAAACCTCTTGACATTCCCTTCCTCCTTCATGTGATTCATACAGGGATTCCACAAATTCGCCAACTCAATGATTTATGCACCAAACAGCCTTAGAAACAGATTTTTTTCACACGGGCGGGCCCGTCTCCTTCGCGAATCCCGCCTTCAATTTCCCCTGAAACGGGGAGACCAATGGGGCATTTCCTGCACTCCTTCACCCGTGAGACGCCTCAGCCCTGTGCCATTGGTGAGGAGCGCCCATATGGAGGAGTCCCCCTGTCGCGTGGAACTGAATGCAATCATGCGCCCATCGGGCGACCAGGTGGGGGACTCGTTGTCCCCTTCCCCGTGAGTCAGCTGGCGCAGATCCCCCCCATCGGGCCGCACGATGAAAATGTTGTGACGTCCCTCCGTGGATCCGCTGAAAGCTATCCAGTCCCCTTTGGGGGACCAGGCGGGGGAAGTGTTGTATCTGCCGGTGAAAGTGAGCCGGCGCTTTTCTCCTGTGGAAACATCCAGAACGTAGATCTGGGGATTTCCCGTCTCATTGGAAACATAGGCCAGGCGCTTTCCATCGGGCGACCAGGAAGGAGAGACATTGATGGCCCAGCTTTGGACCAGCTTCTCATGAGTCTCATCGTCAGGAGACAGAAGGTAGATGTCAGGACTTCCGGAAACAGAGAGGGTTGCGGCCAGTTGTGAAGTCCCCGGCCTCCAGGCTGGGGCGATGTTGAGTCCCCTGTGACCGGACAAAAGTCTTTCATTGCCGGAAAAGACATTGATGCCGTAAATCTTTGCCGCCCCGTCCTTGTAGCTCACAAAGGCCAGTTCCGAGCCATCGGAATTCCAGACTGGAGAGAGATTCAGGCTGCCGTTGTCGGTCAGCTGTACAGGGTTTCCCCCATCAAAATCACAGAGGAAGATCTCCTTGGCATCGCCCTGCACCTGAACAAACGCCAGTTTGGTGTCAAAAACGCCACGTTCACCGGTGACGGCATAAAGAATCTCATCGGCCAGCCTGTGAACCATGGCCTTCCAGTCTTTGGACTCCCCTTCGTAGACCCTGCCCACCACCATTTGACCGGCAAACACATCGAAAAGTCGCGCCTCCAGCCGAAGCTCCTCTCCACGCACCTCGTAGGAGGATCTGACCAGGTAGTCCGCACCGAGCCTTTTCCAGTCATTGAAACGGATTTCGCCAGCCGTCATGCCCATGGACTGCGGGTCTTCAAGAAAACCCCGAGGATCCATGGGCCGGAAAACCCCCGAATATTCCAGGCTATGACCAAGGGTCCCGGCCATCTCCCGCGCCAGCTGGGGCGACTGAGAACTGAGAAACCTGAAGTCGGGGATGGCAATGGAAATCTGTTGAAAACTGGGCTGCGTGATGTCGATATGGATTCTCTGGCTCCAGCCGGTTCCGACGCAAAACATTCCAAGGATCACAAAGATCAGCACTATCCTGGCGACCTGAACTCCCCATCGCTGAGAACGTCTTTTCATGACTCTATGTTTTCCTTTCTCGCAACCAGCTTTTTCTAGCTGATTCCCTGGGGACGAAAGCTGATTCCAAACTCAAGCTGATTCGCCTGAATGGCATCGGGAAAAGGATCCAAAGGTTCCGCCCTCCTGACCGCACGAAGAGCCGCTTCATCAAAGAGAGAGTTTCCGGACTTCTTTTCCACCTCCAGGCTCAAAACTTTTCCCGTCTTGTCCACCACCAGGGCAATGACCGTTTCAAGACCGGAAATTCTCTGGGAGTCGGGCAGCTGCCAATGGCGGGTGATGGACTGCCTGACACCGCTTGCATAGACATTGAGTGCCGCCGTTGACACCTGGGTGCCCTGAGGACTCCCCGATCCACTCCTCTCCCTGTCAGCGGAACCGCCCCTTCCCGTACCATCGGGAAGCGTCCTCGCCTGGGCACGGACGCTTCCTTCCCCCTGGTCCGTTTTTCGCTGTTCCTGAACGATGGGCTCCGGCAAGGGGTCGGGCTTCGCTCTGGGAATCAATTGATCGAGGTTCCTCTCAAGGGAAGAGGACCTTCTGAGGCCCTCGGCCGCCCTCGGGACTTCAGAAGCTTCCAGCCTGGAAATTTCCCTGGGTTGAGCTGCCCCGGGTTCGTCCACCTGAAGCCTCCTGACGGGGACGAGAGGCTCTGACGCTGAAACAGGGGGCTTTGGCTGAGAGGCGATGACCGGCTCCGGATCCGTCGAAGTCTTACTGTCAGGGATGGAAAGACCGCTTGCCGCCGGGGAGGAAATGCCCCCCAGGTCCTCAAAGGAAACAAGACTGACCATGGAGAAGGGCATATCCACCGTCTGCCTCTTTCCTCCCCACTGAGAAAACAGGGTCATGGAAAAGACGAGAACATGAACAAGAAGGGATATTCCCATGGCGGTCAGGAAATTTTCTCTCGGCACCCTTTTATGAAAATAGTTCAAAGATTCCATATGGACGAATCCTTTGCCCCAAGAAAAGACCGGTGCACCACTCACGTGGGGACTTCCTGATCACAGGATTCCGGCGGATCGGGTGCCATGAAGGTGAGATCTGAAGTGCGAGCCCATGCTATCGTTCATTGACCTGAAGAAGGAGCCATGTTCCCGGAAAACGGTTCCGTGACCATTCCGATCTGGTCGATTCCTGCCTGGCGAATGAGTCCCATCACTTCCACCACATAACCGTAGGCAAGAGATTCGTCCGCCCGCAGAAAAACCCCCCCCTGTGTGGGCTGATTCTGATGAAGCGCCGCCAGCTTGAACCCCATCTCGGAAATGTCCACCTGATGTTCGTTGATGTAAACTTCACGGTCCAGGGTGAGCGTCACCACCAGCCTTTCCTCATCGGAAGCTATGGCGGGAGCCGACGATTGGGGAATCCTCACATCGATTCCCTGCGTCATCATGGGGGCTGCAACCATGAAGATGATGAGCAGGACAAGCATGACATCCACAAAAGGAACCACATTGATTTCCGACATGTAGCTTCCACCACCTCTTCTGTCATCAACCTTAATTCCCATGTTGTCCTGACTCCCCACGGCGGTTGCGCATTCATGGCCGAAAAGATTTTTTTCAGCCGGGTCTTTTCCTTCCCGAAGCAGACGATCACATGTCCGCTGCCAGTCGCACAGGTTCGGAAGGAGGGTTCTCGCTTCTGAACTTTTTCATGAGATCTCTTTTGAGGACATCCAGAAAATCTTCGGAAAAGTAAATCATTTCATTTTCCATGATGCGAATGGCGTTTGAAAAATGATTGTAGGCGATGACCGCCGGAATGGCCACAGCCAGTCCAATGGCCGTTGCCACCAGAGCTTCCGAAATGCCGGGGGCCACGACCGCAAGGTTGGCAGCCCCCATGATGCCGATGTCCTGAAAACTGGTCATGATGCCCCACACCGTCCCGAAGAGGCCGATGAAAGGGGCGGTGCTCGCAGTGGTGGCCAAAAGAGGCAGAAACTTTTCAAAACGCTGCCGCTCAGCCCTGATGCCCTTCTGCATGGCCTTGTCCACATTCTCGAGAATCATGTCGGGATTGGACTTGAGTTCCTGAAGTCCCTTGGATTCCGCAGATCGGCTCAAACGATTGAGCTCCATGTAGCCCTGCCGGAACACCTCACCCAGATGGCTGTCCTGAAGCTGCTGGCTCTCCTTGTAAAGAGCCGCATAACTCTTCCGCTGCCTGAAATGGTTGAGGAAAGACCCCGACTCTTTTTTCGCTTTCCTGGTCGACCTGTATTTCATGAAGATCACGCACCAGCAGGAGACGGACAGGAAGAGCAAAACCAGGAGAACGAACTTCACCATCGGGCCCGCCTGAAGCATCATGTGCAGGGCACCGGACCCCGTGGCCGGGGCCCCTCCGGGCAGGGCCTCTGCCGCCGCGTATACAGTCTTCGTGAGGCTATCCATTGTCATTGAAGTCACCTGTGCATGGTCGTTTCAATATTATTTTGAATTCAATTCAGCGAGGATTGCGGGCAGCATGATGGCGGCGCTGTCCGCGAGGTGCAAGTCAGAGTACATTTCGGTGAGCTGGGTCTTTGTGGGGTTGACCTCCAGAAGGAAAGCACCGTTGTTCTTGGCGGTCCTTGGCAGAAAGGAAGCAGGCGCAACGGTGGCCGAAGTGCCCACCACAAGGATGAAGTCACAGCGCTGAGTGGCTGCCATCGCCTGCTGATAGGCCTCCCTGGGAATGTCTTCGCCGAAAAAGACGATTTCGGGGCGAAGGGCAGCACCGCACGCACACAAGGGAGGCAATTTTTCAAAGGAAAGAGTCGTCCTGTCAAATCTTTGGTGGCACCTGTCACACCTGAGAGTGCGGCCATGGCCATGAAATTCGATCACGTTCACGCTTCCCGCTTTCTGATGAAGGCTGTCGATATTCTGAGTCACCAGGGCCTTCAAAACACCCATGCTTTCCAACTGCGCCAGCGCATGGTGAGCGGCGTTGGGTTGGGCGCTCCCCACCAGTGAATCCATCTCGAAAAGCATGTTCCAGACCTTTTGAGGATGGGCTCTGAAAGAATCGATGTGCGCATATTCCATGGGATCGAACCGCGACCACAGACCGTTTTTGCTTCGAAAATCCGGAATGCCGCTCTCCACGGAGATGCCGGCGCCCGTCAGAGCGATGGCATACCTGCTCTGAACCAGCCTTTCTGCAACACCTTTGAAATCATACATAAATCACCAGAATCTCGGAGTATAATGAACAGATAAACAAAAATCGCGTAATCGTAAAGCCCCCTCAACACGAAGTCAACCCCCAGCTGTAAAGGGTGCAGTAGGAAACGCCCGAACCACCGCGAACCCCTCTGAGGCTGCGCCCCGTGTGGAAACAGGCGCCTTCATGGCCAGTCCGCCCGGGCCGTCCGTCAGGAATGGGGTATTTTGTGAATCACGAGTGTCTGACCCGCCACAATCCTGTCTCCCTGAAGATTGTTCCAGGAGCGGACATCCCTCAGTCTCACCCCATACCTGGCCGCGATGCCGCTGAGAGTCTCCCCGCTCGCCACAAGGTGTTCAATTTTAAAAGGCTTGAAATCCTCCTTTATGGAATCTATCGTTTCCACAAAAGACTTCCCTCTTCCACGGTGCAGGCGAACCTCATGAGTCCCCTCGGGAACCACCGTGGAAATGAAAGAGGGATTCATCCCTTTGAACTGGCGGTAATTCATTCCGGCCACCTCTGCAACCACCTGCAAAGGCATATCGTGAGGAAGGCTGATGACAGCCGTTTCCGATTGGGGCAAGGGAGTATAACCAGCTCCGGGAGGCAGGGAGTAGCCGTATTTTTCAGGATGCGTCAGAACTTCCTTGATGGCAAGTATTCTGAAAATGTATCGCTCCGTCTCCAGGGGCAGTCTCAGGGAGTAATAATCGCCCGCTTTCTGTCTCGCCAGTTCCGCCCGGACCCTGTTTTCTCCGCAATTGTAGGCTGCCATGGCAAGAACCCAGTCATCAAACATGGCGTAAAGGTCCCTGAGGTAAGAAAATGCGCTCTCAGTGGCCTTGTAGAAATCGTATCTCTGGTCGACCCCTCTGGACTGCTCCAAGCCATAACGGGCGCCCGTACCGGAAATGAACTGCCACGGTCCCACTGCACCTGCGGGGGAAACAGCCCTGTGGAGCAGGTCACTTTCCGCCACGGCAAGGAATTTCAGATCCTGAGGGAGTCCCTCCTTTTGCAGTTGATCTTCAATCCAGGGGAAATAGCGTTCCGCTCTCTTGAGCCACAGATAAACCTGTGCGTGACCATACACCACAATGGTGAACTCGCGGTCAAACCTTTCCCGCACCTGAGGATCGTCCAATGGAACCCTTGCGCCGCACAGGGTCATCTCCCGTGGAGGCGCATGATACGGAACTGTGGAGAAAACCCCGGAAAGCTGTGTTTCCGACTCCCCCGCCTCTCCTCTCTCCCCCTGGAGGACCAAGGCCAAAAGGCCCAGTCCAGTGATCACCGCAAGCACCAACCATGCTTTGTGCCGAGAATGCATAGCCACCCCCCCGCTGCAATGGACAGGACACGCGACAATGCCCATGAGCGCACAAGAACCCTGCGTAAAAAAATGACGCTCCCATCAAATGAAGAGCGTCATTGGCCAAAAGCTTCTCAAAATTCCCTGTTCAGCAACCTGAGCACACATGACCGGAAATCTATGAAATCTCCAAGGCGTTGAAAAAGAAAGCGATTTCCTGGTTCGCTGTTTGAGGGGCATCGGAGCCATGCACCACATTCTTTTCAATGTCCGTGGCAAAATCATGACGGAGGGTTCCCGGTGCAGCCTCTTTGTAATTCGTGGCACCCATGATCTCCCGGTTCTTCTGAATGACATTCTCCCCTTCGAGCACCATGGCCACCAGGGGCCCGGAGGACATGAATTCCGTGAGGCTTTCGAAGAAAGGACGTTCCCGGTGAACCGCATAAAACAGCCTGGCCTGGTCTTTTGTGAGATGCACCATTTTCACGGCGGCAATGCGAATGCCCGCACCCTCAAAACGCTTCACCACCTCGCCCACAAGCTTTCTCTCCACTCCATCGGGTTTTATGATGGATAAAGTTCTCTCCACGGTGCTCTCCTTTTGAGTGATCTGGTTTTTTAAAAAATGTCTCAAGCAATGAAAATGCCTTGCCTTTTCCCCTTGGGAGGGGTTCAGGCGCCAGGGAGGAAAACGGTTTTCGCACCTGGAGTTTCACTTTTTTATCTCTGCTCAAAAAGTGCCTTTTCTTCGATGCAAAAAGAACCATTCCTTTGGCTGAGGCTATCTTCGGACAGCGGTTCAAAAAAAGTCTTCAGGGACAGACCGTCCGGGAAAGCCCTGTCCCGGGGGATTCCCCGCAGAACGATTCAAGAATTCACCTGCCAACAATCCTTCATCCTCAGGGAAGCATTCGAAGGCATGCAAATTTCTCAAAGATGGGGGTGGAAAAGCAAGAATTATTTTGCGCCAGGTGGAGCGCAAAAAAACCGGGGATGACACGGACTGCTCACGGCCTTTCATTCCCTGACAAAAGGAGGGACCGTTGATGGAGACGGGGGAGGGCCTGGTGCGCAAAATGCCGGTGAGATGAAGGGACCATGGAGCAAAAAGTTCAAGACTGCTGTTCGTATTGTTCGTAATATTCCATCACTCTTTGGAGAAAATTTCTGGTTTCCCGAAAAGGGGGAACGCCCCCATATCTCAAAACATTGGTGGGACCTGCATTGTAGGCGGCCAATGCCAGGGAGAGGTCGTTGTCAAAACGATCCAGAAGCATTCTCAGATAGCGGACTCCGCCCTCGATGTTTTCCCTGGGATCATGGGGATTGATCACCCCCATCTCCCTGGCTGTTCCGGGCATCAACTGCATGAGTCCCATGGCTCCCTTGGGTGACACGGCCTGGTGGTCAAAGCGTGATTCCACCTTGATCACAGCCTTGATCAGATTGGGGTTCACTCCATAGTTTTTACTCACCACCATGATATGCGAATCATAGGCATTGGACTCTCCCACCAAATAGGTGAAATAGCGAGTGAGAGTCTGCGGGCCCTTCAGAATGATGAAGGCCATGGAACACACGGTAAAAAATATTGACATCAGCAGTATGAACCTGACACGAGCATTTTGCATCTTTCACTCCTTGTTTTATGCGAACATTTTTTTCATAATAGTTCCAGTAATGTCCGGTTAGGTTTTTGCATTGGAAGCGCCTCCAGGAGGCACTCCAAAATTCTGAGCAAAGGGTTTTTGGCCGGAATCTCGAAGCTCATTCT
>Ga0207421_10001275_pt1 | contig 32672 bp, 20 predicted proteins | sample SodLakKL_010_SED_4_FD_187542 | JGI IMG/M metagenome (GOLD analysis project Ga0207421, IMG submission 187542) | Alkaline sediment microbial communities from Lake Tanatar, Kulunda Steppe, Russia - 8KL_010_SED (SPAdes) (version 2) | ecosystem: Environmental > Aquatic > Non-marine Saline and...
ACGTAAACCATATCGTTCAAACTCACATCGAAGTTACCCAATTCGGCTTGTACGCTCATATCAACTGAAAACGTTACCAGTCGGCTGTCTTCTAGATCAGGCTCTGAGTCGTACCACTGTGTACCATCGTACCACCCATCTGTGTTACGAACAAGATCATCAGTCTGCTCACCTTCTCCATTATTAAATATCACCCGATTGAAATTCACTGGAATATCGTAGCTATACCATACAGAGCCCTCATCCGGAATATTCATAGCCTCGCCAGGCCAGGGTTGATAAAATACTCCATTGTCTGATTCGAATGCATACGCATTAACCGCGACCCAGTCCTGCGGGTTATTGTAGAAAACGGTGAACGTCTCGCTGGCAGGAATAACAACGGTGATAGATTCATCCACAATTAGTGTAAGCGGAGCACCGGCTGTATCTCTTAAATCTGCGTTCGAAATAGTAAATTCGGCTTCACCGGAGGTAGCATTAGCCAGCGTCTCAAAATTGATCGTAACGACCGAGCCTGGACCTTCGCCGCTGCCGGAGGTTCGTACTACGCTTGCCCCAATGGTTGATGCTGCAACTTCACTGGCAATTTGAAGCGGGTTTTCTCCTAAAAGCTCCCCGGCCGTAACCCCGCTGAAAGCAAAACGGGTTTCATCATAAGCTATTTCGAGCCCGTAATAATAAAGGGCTGAAGCCTGTTCTGTTGTAAAGGTGATGCTGAACATTTCACCAGGAGCAGGTGAAGGGTTACTTAACTCAATATCAAAATTGGTTTGAGCCATTGTTATTGTAGCCATTGTTGCACAAAGCAAAGCTACAGCAGTAAGCATCGTAATATTTTTAGTCATAAATCTTTGAGTAGGTCAACTTTTATCCCCGGAGATCTTCCGCGGTGGCATCTTTAAGCACTCATGGAAGCGCTTACATTCTTAAAATAAAAAAAATACCCGTATTTCCTTCAAAAAAATGACTCTCAAGCAGTCTCATTTATGACAACCCCCTTAAAATAGCTATTTAGCACTGTCCGCCAGATAAAACACAAACGCTGTTGCTACCCTTAAATCGTATTTTCAACTTGGGTTAAGCGCTTTCTTTCGCTCAACTTCAAATTCTTCACTAAACATGCGGGCAAATTCGGCCGGGTTACCCATTCTTACCGCGTCTGAGGCCACGCCTATGCGAACGCTGTCGTCGTAGCTAATGAGACTGATCCCAAGGCCAAGCCGGCCCGATTTAGGAACCCAGAACATGATGTCTTCCATCTCACTGCCGGCAAGATATAGTTTTCTTTTAGGGCCGGGCACATTTGTAATAACGGCGGTACATTTCCGGCTGAGAAATGCAATTACGTTTTGTTCGACCAAAAGCGGCATTTTGCCCAATAAACTTAGCACGCCAAAAGCAACTATGGCTTCGCCGGAAGCTTTAATCTCGTTCATATCTTTTTGAATAATCCGAAGACGTTCTTCAGAATCCTCAATTCCGACCGGAAGTTTGGAGAAAATGAGCCCGAATTTGTTTCCCACCGAGGATGTATCCGATTCGGTGCGAAGGTTTACTGGCATAGTAATGCCCGTTGTTGCGCTGTTATTGAGCTCTCTCTCCTGTTCGCTTAAATAACGACGGAGTGCCCCACAGGTAATCCAAAGCATTATATCGTTAATGGTAACCCTGTGCATAGCCGCTAAATCTTTAACCGACTGCAGCGGTATGGATTCCGACCATGCTGCCCTTTTATGTTGCTGTAAGCCCCCCTTAAGACCTGTGGGTGTATCCGAAGGCATCATTACAAATTTGTACAGGGCACGAAATATGCGGGCTGAATCTTCTCCTATTTTTGCCAGAAACCCACGCTTTCTGAACGATTCTTTACGCTTTTTGGGCTGATATTCCAGATGTGGCTGGAAAAACTCTCCATTCGGGCTTACCGTTGCGAGAGATAAAAGAATGCGCACAAGTGCAATTCCATCTGCCATGCAATGGTGGAGCTTAGCCACCAATGTACAGCTACCGTTCGATGTTACCAGATGCATTTCCCATAGTGGCCTGGTAAAGTCGAGGGGATGACTCATAACATGGCTCACATAATCCTGTATAGTATCAAAACGCGGATCTTCATCGATCGAAACGTTTTTAACATGATGGCTAAGGTCAGGTTGGCGTACGGTTTCCCAAATCGGGATAGTATCCCGGTTTACAACCCTTTGAGTAAAGCGGTTGTAAATGAGCAGCCGTTTCTGGAGCAGCTTTTTAAACGTTTCAAAATCCGGAGCAGGCTGCAGTTTAAGCATACCTGTAATCACCATCTGATTAGAATCCTGCTCCATACGCAGCCAGGCGGAATCCGCCCCCGACATTACCTCGGTCTCTAAGTGTGCTGCTGAATGTGTTTTAGAATTCACTACTGTATGAACGTTTGGCTCTGCATAATCGCTTTTTTAATCCAATATAAAGCTGCTTGTAACGCAAGTTGCGAAAAAAGCATCATTAAAAGAAAAAAGCTTTACTGATGCAACGATTACAGTTTGCGAATCATGATCATTGAAGCATCATCCTTGAGATCAACCACGCCCGATTTTCTGATAAATGCATTCATTACGGAATCTAAGTCGAATTCTTCTCTGGTGAAGGAGGCTTCCACAGCATCCTTTAGCATTTCAAAGCTATCGGCTTTGTCTTTTTTAGACAACGACTTTGATAAACCGTCTGAAAACGACAAAATTGCATCACCCTTTTCAAGTTTAAAGTTTACCTCAGAAAAGGTGCTTTCGGGTCTGTCTCCAAGCGATTCTTTTGCGTCGGGCTGTATATCGATTACCTGCTGGGTAAGAGCACGGTAAAGAATGAGCGGATACCTTAGCGTGTTGCTTACGCTGAGGTTTCCTTTTTTGGGCTCCAGAAGCATCAAAGCCAGTGTACAGGAGTTTTGGCTGACCTGTTCGTCGTTATAAACCATACTGTTCAGCTTGTTCATTATCGCAGAAGGGGTAATCTCGCTCCCGTTGCTATTTGCTGAAGTAAACGATCTTATGGAAGAACGTACGTAAGCAGCATAGGCCTGAGCATAAACCCAGGCTTCCCATCTTTTTCCGGAAACGTCTCCAACTGCCGCAAGCACATTATCACCAATTTTGGCAAAATCGATAAACTCTCCGCCAGGTATACCCTCGTCATTTTTTTGGAAGGTTGAAATCTGGTAACCAGTTGTTTCCGGGGCAACTTTATTGCCTCTAAGAGCTGCAGTTGCCTTTGTTGCTTCGGCTATTTGCCCCATTAATTTACTCTGTGCCTGCTCTCGTTTGCGCAGTACGTTCTGAAGTTTATTAACAACTACAAGAGCTCCGTCAGTTTTCGGGATGAAATCATCAGCATCCAGACCGATTCCTTTAATAATGTTGTTTTCGTTGTTATAAGCCGATAAAAACAAAAAGGGGATTTCGTAAAGATCCTCATTCATTTTAAGAATTTCACGAAATTCAAATCCGTCCAGCTCAGGCATCATAATGTCGCTTATAATGGCATCTGGCTTTACTTTGCTGAGCACTTCCAGCGCATCCTTACCGTTGTTAGCATTCAGCACCTCAAATCCAGCTTTTTTGAGGGCAAATCCAAACAAAGTTTGCATAGACATCTCGTCTTCTACAAGCAAAACGGTTTGGTTTTTCTTAGTCATAAGAATCGAATTAAATGGGAATGTGATAACGTATTCTGAATAGTCAGCGGAGTCGTACTTGTTTTTAAGTAATAGGTTGTTGCGGATGAATTCCGAAAATTGTGCCGCGGCACATAGAGAACTTGAGCTCTAATAAACAAAAGGCATAAAAATGACCTCATTGCATTTTCAAGCTCTTTTAACAAAGTCCCCGAACAGCTGTTGCCTACAAAAGTGAGTATATTGAAATATTTCAAAATGATGCGAGAATTTTTGACTGAACAAGCAGTTTAGCTTTAACACAAACAGAAGCATATACTTTAATTGTCATTGCCGTTATCTTCATAATATAACGGTAAGCATCTGTTATTAGATAACTTGTGATTCATCCCTCTTAGTCAGATATAATCCTATTAGTACCCTATTATATTAGCTTTATTGCAATTGATTTGCAACCATAATACTTTCTTTGTAGTTATTTCTATAAAGATGGCTAAATATGTGCCATTAAGCAGACTTTAATCTATTAAACATCAAAGGGAAACATGTCAGACATGCCAAATTCAGACGTCGAAAAACAAGCTCTGGAACACGGAATATCACAAACTGAGCTGGAACGGCAGCTAAAGCTATTTCAAAATGGAATCCCCAATTTAGTACTCGAGAAGCCTGCTCTGGTTCAGGATGGTATTCTCCAATGCGATAAAGAACAATTACAACGTTCAACTGAGCTTTACAGGAAGGCGCTGCAGCATTCGGAAATTAAAGTTATGAAGTTTGTACCGGCTTCAGGTGCAGCATCACGCATGTTCAGAGATCTTGAATCCTTGCTTAATAATAATACTGCTATTAACGACTCCACCCTTGATGAGGATAACAACCAGGCTGAGTTTGGAAAAGTCTTTATCAGGAATATCAGATCATTTGCCTTTTGGAGTTCGCTAAAAGACGCACTTTCCAGAAATGACTATGATGCTGAGGAGCTTCTGGAAAAAGGTGAGTACCAACCGTTAATTGAATACACCCTTACTGAAAAAGGACTGAACTATTCGGCCATGCCTAAAGCGCTGATTTATTTCCATAAAAACAGCGGTACAGATGAAGTACGAACTTCGCTGGAAGAGCATTTTACAGAGGGCCTCTTATATGCAAAAAACGGGCAGAAACAGGTTAATCTCCACTTTACAGTATCACCGGAATTCGCAGATGCGATCAATGATACAATCAAAAAAATAAAGCAAAAGTATGAATCCAATGGCGTTCGGTTTGAAACGGCACTCTCTTATCAACAGCCTTCGACCGATACTGTCGCAGTAGATGAGAATAATAAGCCTTTTGAAGACGAGAATGGACGCATTCTGTTTCGCCCGGGTGGCCATGGCGCTCTTATAGACAACCTGAATAAACTGAATGCTGATATTGTCTTTATCAAAAATATCGATAACGTCGTGCCCGACACTCTTAAAGAAGATACCGTAAACTGGAAACAAGCCCTGGGAGGAATACTCCTCGACCTGCGGAATCGGGTCTTCGAAATGAGAAAACAAATTCAAAAGCAAGCCGCCCCTGCCACGATAAAGGCTTTTGCAACACTTTGTCGTGATGAATTAAACCTCAGCCTGCCTGCTAACTTCGATAGTGAATCAGCCCAAAAACAGTGCCGGATCCTGCTTGAAATTACCGACCGCCCAATGCGGGTGTGCGGAATGGTGAAGAATGAAGGCGAACCCGGTGGTGGCCCATTTTGGGTGAAAAAAGATTCTTATGTAAACAGGCTTCAGATTGTAGAATCCTCACAAATTGATCAATCAAACGAAGAGCAGTTTTCCATTCTAAAACAGTCTACCCATTTTAATCCTGTGGATATCGTTTGCTCACTCACCAACGACGAAGGCGAATCTTTCGATCTGAACGCATATGTAGATGAAGAAACTGCTTTTATAGCCAACAAATCGTATGATGGAAGAAGCCTTAAGGCTCTTGAAAGACCGGGTTTGTGGAATGGTGGTATGGCAGGGTGGATTACTATTTTCGTTGAAGTTCCTGTCAGTACTTTCAACCCGGTAAAAACAGTAAATGATCTGCTTAGGAAAAGCCATCAGGGCTAAAAGCTTAATATCGGTTGACAGCCTGAAAGCCGGATTACGGCGTTTGAAGTCCAGACGCTATGCCGGCTTTCATTTTAATATAAGCCTAAGCGTTTTTAGCAAAGGAACAGATCAATTAAGCGCGTCTTTGTAGATACGAATCATCTGCTCTGCGTCGCTTTCATCACAGGTTATTACGTTTAGAGTCTGTCCGAAGGATTCCCCCAATTTAGCTTTATCAGCTTCAGATGAAGTTATTATCGTATGTGCTCTTTTGATAACCCTGGAGACAACCAGACTTTTGTAAAAGCGGGCTAACCAATTAGAGGAATCAGAATCTCTAAAGGTTAATATTACAGGAATACCTGCATCCAGCGGAGCTGTTCCGCTTGTACAGTGCAGAATATCGAGTTTATGTTTTTGTACGGCTGCCGGAAGCACAACCTGTTCCCAAAATACAGCTGTAACCGATTGAAGTTCAACAACTTTTACAATTTTCGAAGACGAAAGGCAAACATCCTGCCCCGGTCTTACCAAAATGATAAATTCTAAATCCGTTGCCCCTGTATGCTGAAGTTTCTTAATAAACTCCAAAACGGCAATATCAGACTTTGTTTTATCGCGCTTGAAAATCCCCTGCGCTTCAATTCCGATTCTTTTAATCATTTTCCAAGATGATTTCACTCAAAGCTCGAAAAGTTAAAGCTTTCCTGAATCCTTAAGCTTTTCGATAATTATGGTGTGAAGGTATTCGGGGCGGAATGGTTTTGTGATGAAATCTGAAGTTCCGGCTTCTGAGCATTCAAGTTTCACCTCATCGCTTTCACTCCCCGACAAAATAATGACCGGCACATCATTAAATTTTCGTTCACTTCTGATGTAGCGGGTAAGATCGAGCCCATTCATTATTGGCATATTCAGGTCTGCAATAACTATATCGGGATAGTTAGCATCATCGAGCCAGTTCTTTGCTTCTTTACCGTTGCTTGCAGTTACAACAGAAAAATATTTTTTCAGAAAAAACTCCAGAAGTTTTCTGATACTCAACTCATCATCTACTATAAGGATGGTTATTTGCTGATTTTCAGACATAACTAAGAATTCATCAAAAGGCTATCAACCTGCATCGCTTAGCTGTGTTCGCAGCTCATCATTAGCCATTTTAATTACATCAATCAACTTCACATACAGGCTTTGAATGCCTTCCATATCTTCTTCAGTCTTGGCCTTTAGCTCAATTTCAAGCAGGTAATATTTTTCAGGGTCAATTCCCACATAACCGAGAACAGGCTTCATTTTATGTACTGCTCTGGCTACTTTTTCGAAACTATTCTCATCGATTCCTTCCTTCACCGAACTAAGGTGATCATCCGACTGATCGATGAACAGATTAATCATCTCGTCCATGAATTCTTTATTTCCGTCCGAAACATTACGAAGGTAGGCTAAATCTGTAATTGCCCCATTGCTGTCCGAATTATTGATTATTTTCATCTAAACGTAATCCTTGATTATTCTTGCCCATTGTCTGATTTCACTAAAACAGGTTTAATTCAACCCTGTTTCAATCTGCCACCACCGGGGTTTTAACCCTTTTTTCAGGTCTTAAGATCTGCGCCAATATAGGAATTTTGAAGGCGTTAATTTCCCTTAGTTTTCAAATATTCAGAGCTTGAGCTTATTCTAAGCCTAATGCATGGCGGGCAGATTAATATTCTCCCTTATTTATAATATCTGTATTATAAATATAAGTATTAAAAATAAGAGGTGTGCCTGCTAAAGCACAGAATGTACTAAATTATTAAAGATTTTAATTACCAACGGCTGAAACGTTTCACCAGACTCAAACGGTTCTGCTAACACAATTTTAATTATTACCAGTATACATATGAGTAAAAAAGTAGTTGTTATCGGGAGTGGATTTGGCGGACTTGGAGCTGCTGCCCGACTTCTTACCCGGGGTTTCGATGTGGAGATTTTCGAAAAGAGAGACAAGCCCGGAGGACGAGCATACGTATATGAAAAAAACGGGTTCAAGTTTGATGGCGGGCCTACCGTAATTACTGCTCCGTTTATGTTCGACGATATTTTTGCTGCGGCTGGCCGTAAACGCGAAGATTATATTAACTTCGTACCCTGCCAACCATTCTACAGGATTTTTAACCACGAAGGCCGCTTTTTCGATTACAACAGCGATGAGGCCTTCACCCTCGAGCAAATTGGCAACTGGAACGAGAAAGACAAGCAAGGCTATCTGGACTTCCTTTCCACTACCAAAGCTATTTTCGACAAAGGCTTCACAGAACTGGCAGATGTTCCTTTTCTGAAGTTTACCGATATGCTAAAAGTTGCTCCGGACCTTATTAAGCTTCAGTCGTATAAGAGCGTCTATAAATACGTTTCCCAGTTTATTGAAAACGACTTCCTGCGCCGCTGCTTTTCCTTTCATCCGCTTCTGGTAGGCGGTAACCCATTCGACACAACCTCAATCTATGCAATGATCCATTATCTGGAGCGCGAGTGGGGCGTACATTATGCAATGGGTGGTACAGGTGAAATTGTGAAGGGCATGGTAAACCTGATTGAAGATCTTGGGGGTAAGGTACACCTGAATGCTGAGGTCGATGAAATCATTATCAACAACCGTAAGGCTTCAGGGCTCCGTTTAAAAGACGGCACTGTAGTTGAGGCCGATGCCGTGGTTTCTAACGCAGATGTTCCATTCACCTACCGGAACCTCATTAAATCGGAGCACCGCAAAAAGTACACCAACAAAAAGCTCGATCGTATGCATTACAGCATGTCGCTTTTTGTGATTTACTTTGGCACAAAGAAACGATATCTGGATACCGAGTTGAAGCATCATAACATTATTCTTGGTGAGCGATACAAAGGCTTATTGAAAGATATTTTCGACAAAAAGACGCTCTCTGAAGACTTCTCGCTTTATCTTCATATGCCAACCATTACCGATGATACAATCGCCCCGGAAGGCTGTGAATCGTTTTACGTACTCTCACCGGTTCCTCACCTCGACTCTGGTACCGACTGGACCAAGGCCGCCAAGCCCTACCGTGATGCCATTATGCAGTTCCTCGAGGACAACTATCTGCCCGACCTTCAGGAAAACATCATAGCAGAGCATTACATTGATCCGATTCACTTCGAAAAAGATCTGAACAGCTTTAAGGGTTCCGCCTTTTCAGTTGAGCCACTACTTACTCAGTCGGCATGGTTCAGGCCGCACAACAGAAGTGAAGAGTGCGATAACCTTTATTTCGTAGGTGCCGGTACGCATCCGGGAGCAGGATTGCCGGGCGTGCTTTCATCTTCTAAAATTGCTGAGAAGCTTTTAACCGGCGAGATTGGATAACGAGATTTCGCGAATTGTACACATAAAAAAAGGGCGCTGATAACTCAGCGCCCTTTTTTATTGAACTGTAAATTCGAGGCCGTTTATTTAAACGATGCCTGAAGCTTTTCCCAGTCTTCAAGGAATTTGGCCAGACCGCTATCGGTGAGCGGGTGCTTTAGCAAACCTTCCATTACGCTAAGCGGCATAGTTGCCACGTCAGCACCCAGGCGCGCGCATTCTACAACATGCATCGGGTGGCGAATACTGGCTGCCAGCACTTCGGTCTGAAAACTGTAGTTGGTATAAATGGTTACGATATCTTCGATCAGCTGCATGCCATCGTGAGATATATCGTCGAGACGGCCAAGGAACGGTGATATATATGATGCACCGGCTTTAGCGGCAATTAGCGCCTGAGTAGAAGAAAAGCAGAGCGTACAGTTAGTTCTGATACCTTCTTCAGAAAAAGTCTTAATTGCTTTTATACCGTCCTTAATGAGGGGAATTTTTACAACTACGTTATCGGCTATACCAGCCAGCCGGCGCCCTTCCTCTACCATTTCTTTATAGGTAGTAGCTACAACCTCGGCAGACACATCCCCTTCTACCATTTCACAGATTTTGGCTACGTGTCCCTCAAAATCTCTTACTCCAACTTTTGCACAAAGTGATGGATTGGTTGTTACACCATCCAATACACCCATTGCTTCAGCTTCTTTTATTTCGTTGAGATCTGCACTGTCAATAAAAAATTTCATATCAGGATTTGATTTCGATTGGTTGATTATTCTCAATTTGCGGGATGCGCAACTTTTTAGGCTATACTTTAGTTTGGTTTTAATATATCAAATTGAGTGGATATATACCGGGTGTAAAATGTTATAAAGCATCTATTATCAGCAGAACAGAAGTGATAGATTTACGTCTAATTCGCTCAAGCATAACTTTTTTTATTAATCTTCCATTTTTCAAACTGTGTACAGACTCCTTCTACCAACTCTACTGATATTTTCGCTATTAGCCTGTTCCCGTAATGGTTCAGACCAGCCCGGCTCAGGATTCGACAGAAGCCAGTTTCAGCGTGGCACCAGCGTTCAGGTAATCGATATTCAGCCCAGCTCTATCTCAGATGTGGTACGCGCTTACGGTAATATTCAGTCTCAGGATCAGGTGCGTATTTCACCTCAAATTTCTGAGCGTGTTAGCCGAATACATGCCGACCTTGGAGATACCGTTCGGGTTGGAACACTGCTTGCCGAGCTGCGTGACGTGAATTTTGTAGATCAGGTTCGCCGCGATGAATCTCAGGTACAGCAGGCCCGTTCTGCCGTGGTTCGCGACAGCCTGGAATTCTCAAGAGCACAGTCGCTTTTTGAACGTGAGCTCGCAAGCAGCTCGGAGCTGGAAAATGCACGCGTAGGCTATCAGAACAGCCTGGCACAATACGAATCGGCAAGGGCTTCTCTCACCCAGAGCCGCGAGAACCTGCAGTTCACCCTGGTACGCTCTCCTGTTGATGGCGTTATTACCAGCAGAAACATCAGCCCCGGAGACCTGGCCTCCACTGGTAACGTGATGTTCGAAATTTCAAACCTTGTAGGTTATGAGATGCGTCTTTTTCTGCCTCTGAACGATCGCCGGAAGGTAAGGCACAACCATGAGGTTAATATCCGCCTTACGGGCGAACAGCACCATTCTGCCCGAGGCATTGTTTCCCGAATCAGCCCCGGCCTCGATCCGGTTACCGGTCTGGCCGAAGTGGTTGTAAGCCTTACCGACACCGAATCTTCCATGCTGCCGGGCAGTCTGGGTGAGGCATCCGTTATCGTACAAACAAATCCGGAGTCCATTGTAGTACCGAGAAACGCACTGGTCGAAAATGTACAGACCATTCTTGACCCCGAGACTAATACTATTCGCATCAATCGTGGCTATAATGCATTTGTTGCCCAGGGCGATTCGATAGCCGTTCTTCGTGAACTTGAGCTCGGTCTGCAGCAGGGCGATCGTATTGAAATTCTTTCCGGTCTTTCGGAAGGTGATCGTCTCATTATTACTGGTCAGGGCGGCCTCGAAAACAATTCACGTATTAATGTTGCCGGAACGCGCCAGAGACCAACCCGCGGCGATATCCCCATTTCTGAAAGCGAGAACGGTGAACAAATATCCCAGCCACAAACAAGCGATACATCGGCGGCAACTGAACGTTCTGAATCAACTTCGACCGAAGCAGGCGAATAAGCCAGATCATCTAAACCTATTCACCTGACTCTCACATGAATCAACTTCCAAAAACAGCAGTAGCCCGCCCCGTAACCTTTTTGATGCTCGCCCTGATCGTCATAGGGTTTGGTCTGTTTGGTCTGTCCCGCCTGAATCTGAATCTATATCCAGATGTCTCCTTCCCAACCATCACCATATACACTACGTACGATGGCGTGGCACCAGAAGACATTGAAACACTCATCAGCCGCCCGTTAGAAGAACGTGTTGGCGGGGTTAGCGGCCTCAGAAGAGTACGCTCTCTTTCCAGCCAGGGTTCATCAGTAATCAAGCTTTATTTCAACTGGGGCTCGGACTTATTACAGGCGCAGAATGATGTGCGCAAGGAAGTGGATTTTGCGCGCCGGATTATCCCGAATGATGCCGATCAGCCCATCATATTTGCCTATGACCCCAATCAGGAACCGGTAATGCTCCTCACGCTGCGCTCCAATACGCGTAGCCCGGTGGAACTCCGAACCTTCTCCACCCAGCAGCTGGAGCAGCGCTTTGAGCGTATTCCGGGCGTAGCTTCTGCCGAAACCTCCGGCGGACTCGAGCGGCAGATTAACGTGTGGATGAACACCGATCAGATTCTGGCCTATAATCTCGATATAGGCTCCATAGCGCAGCGATTGCGTCAGGAAAACGTTCAGGTTCCGGCCGGCGAACTAATCGAAGGACGCATGGTTTATTCGCTCCGAACCACGGGCGAATTTCAAAATATTGATGAAATTCGTGAAGCGATTGTAGCCGTTCGCGACGGAGAACCGGTTCGCCTGCGTGATATTGCCGACGTAGAAGACGGCGTACGCCAGCCAATCGGGAACGTGCGTGTACAGGGCGAGGAAGGCGTCATCCTTAACATCTACCGGCAAAGCGATGTAAACATTGTTACTACAGCCGGAAATATCCGGGCAGAACTCGACAATATCCGGCGTACACTCCCGGCCGGCGTTCAGCTGGATGTACTCACCGACCGGTCTGAGTTCATAGAATTATCGATCCGGAATATCTACATCACGGCCCTTATTGCCATTGGTTTAGTAGTGCTTATTCTGCTGCTGTTCTTAAGAAGTTTCCGTACGGCTATTATTGTAGCTATTTCCATTCCGGTTTCCATCATCGCTACATTCAGCATCATGGACTTTGGGAACGTAACGCTAAACGTTATCTCCCTTTCCGGACTCACCCTTGCAGTCGGGCTGGTGGTGGATAACGCCGTGGTGGTTCTTGAAAATATTTTCCGCTTCAGGGAAGATAAATATAACGGAGACGACGCCTCTGTGAAAGGCGCTCAGGAGGTGGCCGGACCTATAATTGTATCTACTCTTACCACAGTAGTCGTTTTCCTTCCTATTCTCTTTGTACCTGGTATTGCGGGATTTCTGTTCCGTGATCTGGCGCTCACCATTTCCTTTGCCTTGGGCGTTTCCACCGTTGTGGCACTTACGCTCATTCCCTTACTCACATCAAGGCTTTTCCGTGCCAAGGGCAAAAAGAATGAAGCATCAACTTACGGCCTTACTGACAAAAGAGAATTAAATGCGACCAAAGACGAACCTGAGCATGAGCCCCAGAAAGACACCTTTTTCAATACGCTCATTAGCTGGTATTCCAGAACTATCACCAGACTTCTGCCCAAAAGCGGCTTAGTAGTTGGCATAGCCGTTCTCTTTCTGCTGCTTACCACACCACTGCTTTTCTGGCTCGGTGGCGAGTTTTTTCCTCAGGTCGATGAAAACGCATTTGTAATTGAGCTCACCCGTGAGGCCGGAGTAAACCTTTTTGAGCTCGAAGAGTCATTCAAACAGGCTGAAGAAATCATTATGGAAACCGTGCCTGAAGCCCGCCTCATCGTTTCCGACTATGGAGACAAAAGAGGCGTGGAAGGAGCAGAGTTTCCAGGTGGTTTCAGAGGTTTAATACGCGTTGAGCTAATCTCATCGAGAGAGCGCTCCCGCGGACAGCTCGAAATTGTTGGACGACTGCTCGAAGACCTGCAGGCTGTACCAGGCGCTACCGTTCGTGAGCTTCGCGAAAACCCGCTCAATCCAGATGGCGATGACGGCCTGATTGTAAATGTTTACGGATTCGATATGAGCGTTAAGCAAGAGCTTACTGCCGGTGTAATAGAAGCAATGACCGGCATCGACGGGATCGTATCGGCATCTTCCTCTGCCGATGAGGGAAGACCGGAAATACGCGTAGTTATGGACCGGGAGCGAATCAGCCGCAACGGGCTGTCTACAGCTCAGGTTGCAAACGCGCTTAGTGATGCGGTTCGTGGCAACACCGCAACCAACTTTATTGATGAAGGCCTTCAGTTTGAGGTGAATATACAGCTGGCTGCCGAGCAGAAAACAAACACGGCAGACCTGGAGCGTATACAAATCCGTACCGATGCAGGAACATGGATGCCCCTGGGTAACCTGGTTCGCATCGAGCGTTATACCGGGCCGTCGAATATTCTTCGAATAAACCAGGAGCGGGTTACAGAAATCAAGGCAGATTTATCCGGTATCGATCTGCAAACCGCATCGAATCTTGTGGATCAGCGATTATCACAGATTGAATTCCCGGATGGCTATCGCTACGAAATTGGTGGAACGGCCGAAGAGCAACGCGCATCATACTTCTATCTGCTTATCGCATTCATGGTTGCTGCCACGCTTGCTTATATGGTTATGGCATCTCAGTTCGAAAGTCTTCTCGAACCGTTCATAATCATCTTTACGATACCTCTGGCGCTTTCAGGCGTATTTTTTGTACTTGCGCTTACCGGTACGCCAATTAGCGTAACCGCGCTAATCGGGCTAATACTGCTGTCCGGAATTGTGGTAAACAATGGTATTGTGATGATTGACTACATCAAAATTCTTCAGGCCCGCGGGCTCGAACGCGAAGAAGCTATTATCACCGGGGCCAGCCGTCGTTTGCGTCCGATTATAATGACCGCCGCAACTACCATTCTTTGCATGATTCCTCTGGCCTTTGAGCTTGGTGAAGGTGCAGAAACCTGGAGCCCGATGGCCCGCACCGTAATTGGCGGCCTAACCGCCTCCACCCTGCTGATGCTCTTTTTTGTTCCATGTCTGTACTATCTGTTCAGCAGAGTACTGGAACGCTTTGGCTTCAGCGCGGTTAACAAAGTAGATCCGCTTTCGGAGTAATAACAATCAGAATCAGCTAAGTATGGATACAAAAGGAATTATTTACCGGTTACTCCGCAGGCCCATCACGGTTATGATGGCAACCATTCTGATTATCGGATTCGGGTTTTTCTCGCTCAATAATCTAAAAATTACTCTTCTGCCGGAAATCAATATTCCGGTTGTTGCTATCTCCACGAACTATCGTGATGTAGCCCCGGAAGACATCAAACAAATTCTGGCCATCCCCATTGAGAACGCTGTGGCTTCCATAGACGGCGTGGAACGTATAGAAACGACAGCACGGAAAGGCGGTGCGTTTATTGTGATGCGCCTCAAGCCCGGAACCAACGCACAGCGCGTGGAAAACGACGCCCGTGAAGCGATAGATCGAATTCGCGCAAACATACCGAGTGAAGCATCACAGCCTATTATCTTTCAGTTCGACCCCGAACGCAGGCCTATAATGAGCCTGAGCATTGCCGCTGCGAACAGGGGTCTGGATGAGCTTCGACAGATTAGCGTAGAGATTATTGAACCCATGTTCGAGCGTATAGAAGGCGTGGCTTCAGCTGAAACGCAGGGCGGCCTGCAGCGTGCTATTTACGTAAATCTGGAGCCGGACCAAATGGCCCAGCACCGGGTTCTTCCCGCAGATGTGGAGCAGGCGCTTCAATCCAACAACGTTCAGGTGCCTATTGGCAACCTGGTCTCAGACAGGCAAAGCTACAGCATCCGCGCTGAAGCCATCTACCGGAATATCGATGAGGTAAACGATACCATCATCAGAATATCCGACGATGGAGTACCGATTCGCGTAAGCGACGTAGGACTGGCGATGGATACCTTTGTAGACATCACTACCATTGTTGAGGTGAACGGGCTTAACAGCGTAACTCTGGACATACAGAAACAATCTGATGCCAACACTCTCGACGTAGCCAACGACGTAATACGCACCATTTCTGAAATTGAGGCTATTCTTCCACCCGGTGTAACTATGCAGGTCCTCAATAATGAGGGGCAGTTTATTGAAAACTCGATTAACAACCTTACCCAGTCTGCGCTGGTGGCCCTGATCCTGGTAGCTATCATTCTCTTCATCTTTATGGGAAGCTACCGCGCCGCATCGGTTGTTGCACTCAGTATCCCGATTTCGATGACCGCCACATTTGCCGCCATGTACTTCAGCGGTGTAACGCTAAACATCATTTCAATTACCGGTCTTGCCTTAGCAGTGGGTTTACTAGTTGATAACTCCATAGTAGTTCTCGACAACATAATTTCAAAAATCGAAAAGGGTGAAGAAATTTTTAACGCGGTCCTGAACGGAACCAACGAGATGAAAGAAGCCCTGCTGGGCTCGACCCTCACCACGCTTGCCGTTTTCGTACCTATCTTTTTCATAAGCGGATTTACAGGACAGATAGCAAAAGATTTAGCGCTTACAATTTCCTACGCCATCTCTTTATCCTTCCTGGCCTCCATCATACTAATTCCGGTTTTTTCCTCACGGTTTCTGCGTAAAGACAGCGTTAAAACTGAAGGCTTCATGTTTCGCTTTATTGAGAAGCTTGAGAACAGATACGAGCGCATCCTGAAATGGCAATTACTCCACAAGCGTTATACCCTTATTGGTATTTTCCTTGTTTTGGTTGGAATTGTGATGCTTTTCCGTCAGGTTCCGGGCGAATTCTTCCCAGATAACGACACTGGTGAATTCGTTGTTGATGTTACCCTCCCAAGCGGAGCACAGCTTACCGATACAGCCAACACCCTTCGGGATATTACGGGTAAACTGCTCGAAGACGAACGGGTACAAACAACAGTTACTTCTATTGGCCGCAGCGGATGGAGGCGAGAAAGCAACGCGGGCCGCGTATCAGTAACACTCGTACCGGCGAGAAACCGCTCCCAGACAACCGATCAGGTAATAGCTGAACTAAGACGGGATCTTGTCTACAACGAAACTACTGTACGCATTTTTGGGTCAGGTGGCGGTATCGGGCCCGGTGGCGGTCGTGGCGGAGGCGGTTTTGGCAGTGGTATGGGAAATATTACCGTTAGTATTATAGGGCCGGATGTGGCTTTCCTGCAGGGCATTTCCGACCGTATAGAAACCGTAATGCTTCAGGATAGTCTCGTTACGGCTGTTGATAATCAGCGCGTAGGTTCCCTGCCCGAGATTGTTTATCAACTCGATCGCGTGGCGCTTGGCCGCATGGGCTCATCCTTTAACGAAGCTGCAAACAGTTTTAAGACTCAAACCCGCGGCACACAGGTTGGATTCTACCGCGTGGATGGGCGCGAATATCCCATTGAAGTACGGCTCGAGGACCATCATCGCCGGGGGATAGAAAGTCTTAACAGGCTGCAGGTTGGTCGCATGGATGAGCAAAGTATACCAGCATACGCTGTTGGTTATTTTGAGCAGGTTGAAGGGTTTAACACTATTCGCCGCGTAAACCGTGAAACGCAGCTCGACGTTAGCATTCGCGTAGATGGCAATGCTGCTCTTCAGCGCGACAGAATTATTGAACTATTCGAGTCTGAAGTCGTGCTTCCGGATGGTTATCGATACGAATTTACCGGAGCAGCTCAGGATCAGCAGGAAAGTCAGAGGGAGCTAATGTACGCGCTTCTGGCCGCTATAATCCTGACTTTTATGGTGATGAGTGCCAAATTCGAAAATCTCCGCGATCCGTTCGTAATTCTGTTTACGATTCCGCTGGCATTCTTTGGCGCATACTTCATGCTGTGGATCACGTCTACCCCGTTTAGTGTACCAGCAGGAATTGGCATGCTCATTCTGGTTGGGATTGTAGTTAACAACGGGATTGTGCTTGTCGACTACATAAATCAAAACACCTCATATGGAATGAATCCCAAAGAATACTTCGATCGGTTTTCCAAAGCATCAAGAAGACGACTTCGCCCGGTTTTGCTAACCATGCTCACAACCATTTTCTCAATGGTACCGCTGGCACTGGCCATTGGAGAAGGCTCAGAAACATGGAGTCCGCTGGCGCGCACTGTAATTGGTGGCCTGTTCTTCGCTTCAATCTTCACCCTTTTTATTGTTCCGGTAATGCACGCAGGGATTTCCTCAAAAAAACGTCGCCTGTTTCGGGCTTATAAGGCAGAACAAAATTAAATTGAAAGCGTTAGAAAAGATGACAATCACTTATATTTTGCTTATATATAAAAAACACTTTCACATTTAATTTCTATCGTTATGGCTAATTTTTCTAAAGGTTTCACATTCGGCTTGCTTACCGGAGCTATTGCCGGCTCTATTACAGCCATTCTGCTTGCCCCTGATAAAGGAAGCAACACTCGTAGTCGCGTCAGTTATCGCCTGCAAACCTATGCAGACGAGCTACGCAGCCTTATTGATGAACTGAGAGATGAAAACTTCAGCATTAATACGGCCAAACAGGAAGGCGACGATGTGGTACAGGATGCAAAACAAAAAGCCGAAGACCTTTTACGCGAAGCAGAAGATCTTCTTTCCAACATCAGTAAAGAAAGCTGAATTCTATGATCACGAATCTTTAGTGACCGCACGATTATTTAAAGCCCTGAATAATGTTCAGGGCTTTTTTTTTGCTATAGGGCTGCTCTCGAACCAAAGTCGAAGCAGTTTTAAAGCTTTGTACATTTCAATGATAATCTTCCTGGCAGACTCCTTGTCTCGATTTTCAATTGCAGTTTCCAATCGCAGAGTCAGTTCGTAGATATGGTCAGCCTCAATATTTACCGCGGCCCCCTTGAGATTATGATTTATATCGTATGCCTCATTGTGTTTTTTATTCCGGCAAGCTTCAGATAGTTCATTAAGCAGTACCTCGGTGTCTTCAATAAATCGTGATATAAGGTTGTGTATGAACTCGTCGCTGCCCCCGAACCGCTCTCTTATTCTATTTAGGTCAACAGTTATATTATTCCGTTCAGACCGCTGCTTTTCTGTAGGTTTAAGACGACCATCAAAAACTTTAATAATGTCTTTTATCTTATATGGTTTTGCGATATAGTCGTTCATTCCCGCTGTAAGGCATCGTTCACGATAACCTTTAATTACGTGGGCCGTTACAGCCACAATGTGTGTTTTAGCTTTTTTACGGCCTGGTAGCGTTCGTATTTGCTCAGTTGCTTTAAACCCATCTAATACTGGCATCTGGCAGTCCATAAACACAACATCGTAGTCATTCATTTTTACTTCTTCTACAGCTTTATTACCATCCCCAACAATTTTATAGTTCACGCCAAGCTTGTTCAGAATAAGCTCGATCAGCATCTGGTTAACTCTGTTATCTTCAGCTACAAGCACGTTTCCTGAATACGTTTTTAAAATCTGTTCATCAGCAGCCAGTGTCTTACGATTGTCCATTCCATCTTTTTCTGGAGGTCTGACCAAAGACACGGGCTCATTAGAACGTTGAAGCAACCGTTCAATCTCGAATGTCCGGATTGGGCGAATAAGGATATCGCTTATATCGTGCTGTTCCAAAAGCGTGCGGCTTACTTTCGTCTCCTTACTGCTTATTAAGACAACCCGCATGTTGAAGTTTTCGGGATCATCTTTTAAGGTATCTACAAAATCCAGTACTCCGCTCAGATTCTCATAAATATTGATGAGTACCAGTTCATATCGTTTGCCCGATTTTATCTTTTCCCGGTTTAATATTTTGGCTTTTCCAAAACCTGATGCGTAATCGTAGCGAAAAGAATGGGCGTTTAGCTGCTTCTTTAAAAATATTGTACTCATCTCATCGCCTCCGATTATCAGTGCCTCCTGATTAGCAGAACCAGGCGAAGTCGGTCTGTACACAAGCTGTTGTTCGGAGGGGCGCAGTGGAATATTAAACCAAACTTTTGTGCCCTTGCCTTCTTCACTTGCCAGACCTATAGTCCCCTGCATTCGCTCAACAAGACTCTTGCTTATTAGTAAGCCTAACCCGCTGCCGGCATATTTTCGGGTATTGGAAGAATCAATCTGAGAGAATGGCTTAAATAAACGGTTCATATCTTCCCGTGCAATACCGATACCCGTGTCGGTTACATCAAACCTGATAAATACCTTGCCGGATTCATTGTCGCGCTGCGCAAGAGATGCTTTTATTTTTATGAACCCCTTATCCGTGAACTTTACGGAATTACTGATGAGGTTCATTAATACCTGCTTTATTCTTAACCGGGCTCCGTTGTAATATTCATATGGTAACGCTGTATCTTCGATTTCAAGCTTGATTTGTTTTTCTAATGCTTTCCCGGTAAATAAATCCCGGACTTCTTCCAGTAACTCACTTAGTCTGAACGACTCCTCGTGCAGTTCAACTTCATTTATTTCAATTTTATGCAGATCCAGAATATCTTCAATAATCCGCTGCAACGTTTCACCACTTGAGTCTATAATCTTCAGATAATTACGCTGTTCATCAGAAAGTATAGTTTTCTGAAGCAGTTCGATCATTCCAATTATACCATTCAGAGGCGTACGGATTTCGTGGCTTATATTTGCCAGAAATTGTGTTTTGGCCTCATTTGATGCTTCTGCCTCATATCTTGCTTTAATGATTTCGGATTCAAAACGTCGCCGTATTTCCGAGTTTGATATCAACTCTGCCAAGACATGCAGCAGACGTCGCTCAGTTTCACTCCATGTTTTTTTCTGTTTAACTGCATCAAAACCAACGAATCCGAGACACTCTTCGCCATTCATAAGCGGTGCTGAAATAAGCGTTTTTATGCCCTGCTTTTCGAGAACTGCTCTTGTATTACTGTTTCCAGGCAGTTTATCCACTTCCGGAATGTGATATAATTCACCTTTCTCATGTTGTTTCAGAAAATCGGGGAATAAATCTATGGGTAACTTCTGCAGATTATTTATTTCACTTGTCGTGCCTTCGCTACACCATTCGTGTGTGTTACTAAGCAAGTTCTCTTTAAAATCATACGAGAAAACATAAGCACGATCTACCTTGGCAAAGGTCCCGATTTCCCTTAATGCATTGTGAATTGAGGCATCAAGTGCATGAACCGGTATGTTTACCATGCGAATAGCCACATCCATTAATAGGGCCTGAAGACGCTGCTGATTATCCAGATTAATTTCCATCATCTTCCGGTCGGTAACATCCCGCCCTATTGAAATAAAGTAGTCAACCTCCCCCTTATCATTAAAAACAGCCCTGTCGTACCATTCCAGCCAGACAGTTTCACCATTAGGCAGATATACGGTGTGTTCATAGATAACCTCCGGCTTTTTTTGAGTAAGGTTATCCAGATGGCTAATAATGGCAGCATGTTCTTTTTCAGGTACAAGATCTAAAAACTTTACCCCAACCAGTTCTTCCTTGGTTTTTTCAAACTTACTTGCATATGCATCATTAACAACAAGAAGCGTACTGTCTTTACTAAATTTACACACCAGCTCATTTCTTGTTTCAATAATTTCGCTGTACAGAGAATGAAGTGCTTCACGCATGATGCAGTTATGTTTAGTATTGTTAGAATGAGGTTTGAATCCAGATGCTTAACCTACTTATAATACTGAGAATTATACGTACAAAAAAAAGCCTCTCACATTAGTGAGAGGCTTTAAAAAACTACCAGAGTTTTAAGATATGTACTAAAACTACTTAGCTTTCTGACTTGAGAATATCGGCAATCGACTTGCTTCTTTCCTCAGAATCATTTTCGCTACGTTCAGGCTGCATACCGCTAACGATGAGGTTTTGATAAGTCCTCATACCAGTACCAGCAGGTACACGATGACCTACAACAACGTTCTCTTTCAGACCAAGCAGTTTATCAGATTTACCTTCAACTGCGGCTGATGTAAGTACTTTTGTTGTCTCCTGGAAAGATGCCGCAGACAACCAGCTGTCTGTAGACAGGGCTGCACGGGTAATACCCAGAAGAATCGGACGGGAAATAGCTGATTCAGCTTCGCGTACCTGAAGCTCTTCTTTATCGTCTTTAATAAGCTGTGAGTTAATTTCACGAACTTCGCGACGGGTTAGCTGTGTACCAAGCGACAGATCAGATCCGCCGGTTTCGGTTACCACAAACTTACCAAGAAGGCTGTCGTTTGTACGGTTTACTTCAAATCGGTCTACTTTGTCGCCTTCGAGATACATGGTATCTCCCGGCTCGGTGATCTCAACCTTCTGCATCATCGTACGTACGATTACCTCGATGTGCTTATCGTTGATCTTCACACCCTGCAGTCGGTAAACTTCCTGAATCTCATTCACGATGTACGACTGTACAGCGAATGGTCCAAGAATGTTGAGGATATCCTGTGGAAGAATAGCTCCCTCAGACATCGCCTGACCAGCAGTTACCAGGTCGTTTTCCTGTACCAGAATGTGCTTCGACAACGGAATGAGGTAGGTACGCTTGTCAACACCGTCTTTACTTTCAACGATAATTTCCTGCGAACCTCTCTTACGGTTGCCAAATTTAACCACACCATCGATCTCGGATACGGTTGCCGGATCTGAAGGAGGACGTGCCTCAAACAGCTCGGTTACACGTGGAAGACCAGCGGTAATATCTTTCGACTTGGAAGCCTTGCGAGGAATCTTAGCCATTACCTGACCTGCAGAAACCGTCTGACCGTGTTCTACAACAATGTGTGTACGCACAGGCAGGGTGATTTCCTTAACGCGCTCTCCGTCCTTAATAATAAGGGTCGGAACCAGCGTGCGGTCTTTGGAATCGATAATTACTTTTTCTTTGTAACCGGTCTGTGCATCTGTTTCATCAGCACAGGTTACATCGTCGATAATGTCCTTGAACTCAACTTTACCATTCATTTCAGAGTAGATCAGGGCATTGTAAGGATCCCACTTACACAGTGGCTGTCCCTTCATTACCATGTCGCCTTCCTCTATGAGGATTTCTGAACCGTATGGTACGTTGTGCGAGTTCAATACTTTACCGGTATCGTCTACTACTTTAATTTCGCCGGCGCGGCTGAGTACAATGTTGTACTCTTCTTCGCCATCGTTGTAGGAGACAACCCGCATGTTTTCAAATTCAATTTTACCGTTGAACTTGGCTTTGTGCTGCGACTCAGCCTCAAGACGGGCGGCAGTACCACCAACGTGGAACGTACGAAGCGTAAGCTGTGTACCAGGCTCACCGATTGACTGAGCTGCAATTACACCTACGGCTTCACCAGACTGAACCAGTTTGCTGCGTGTAAGGTCGCGACCGTAGCACATAGAGCAAACTCCACGACCTACTTCGCAAGTAAGTACCGAGCGGATTTCAACTTCTTCAATAGAAGTCTCTGAAATTTTGCTGGCAATCGATTCATCAATCAGCTGATTTGATTTTACAATTATTTCATCGGTTAGCGGATCGTATATATCGTGCATGGAAACGCGACCAAAGATACGGTCTTCAAGGCTCTCAACGATATCTTCGTTATCCTTGAGTGCTTTAATTTTAATACCGCGAAGCGTACCGCAATCATGTTCTGTTACTACAACATCCTGAGATACATCTACCAGACGTCGTGTAAGGTAACCGGCATCAGCAGTTTTAAGCGCCGTATCGGCCAGACCTTTACGGGCACCGTGTGATGAAATAAAGTACTCAAGTACGGTAAGACCTTCCTTGAAACTCGACAGAATCGGAGTTTCAATTACTTCACTACCAGAAGAGTCTACAGAACTTTTCTGTGGCTTAGCCATAAGACCACGCATACCACCCAGCTGACGAATCTGCTCTTTGGAACCACGGGCTCCGGAGTCAGCCATCATAAATACAGGGTTAAACCCGCCCATATCTTCGCTCAAAGCGTTGAACAGGGTTTCAGAAACACGGTTTGTTGTGCTCGTCCACTTATCAATAACCTGGTTATAACGCTCGTTATCGGTGATAAAACCGTTCTCGTAGCGCTCCAGAATCATCTGTACTTCTTCCTGGGCTTTATTGATGAGTTCTGCTTTGGTACCCGGAATTACGATATCTTCAAGACTGAACGACAGACCACCAACAGTTGCGTTTTCGAAACCGAGATACTTCATATCGTCGAGGAACTGTGCAGTACGTGCTGTTCCAACTTTGTTGAATACGTCGCCAATAAGAATACGAAGCTCTTTCTTACCAAAAGTATGGTTCTTAAAGCCCAGCTCTTCAGGGATAATCTCGTTAAAGATTACACGTCCTGGCGTAGTTTTAACGATTTCACTCTTTCTCACGCCGTCAACTTCTTTGAAAACACGAAGGCTGATTCTTGAGTGGATCTTAACAGCACCCTGGTCGTAAGCAATGATTACTTCACCCGGATCACTGAACAGCTTACCTTCACCAACTTCACCGGCAGGGCCGACTTTAGTCATGTAGTACAGACCTAAAATCATATCCTGTGATGGTACCGTAATAGGACCACCGGATGCAGGGTTAAGAATGTTGTGCGCACCAAGCATCAGAATAGATGCTTCGAGAATCGCGTCGTTGCTCAACGGAAGGTGAACAGCCATCTGGTCACCGTCAAAGTCAGCGTTGAACGCCGTACATGCGAGTGGGTGAAGCTGAATAGCCTTATGCTCGATAAGAATCGGCTGGAATGCCTGTATACCTAATCTGTGCAGGGTTGGTGCACGGTTAAGCATTACCGGGTGTCCGTCAATTACGTTTTCGAGAACGTCCCAAACGACTTCATCGCGGCGATCAACCATTTTCTTGGCGCTCTTAACCGTTTTTACGTACCCGCGCTCAATAAGGCGACGAATTACAAACGGCTTGTAGAGCTCAATGGCCATTTCCTTAGGAAGACCACACTGATGCATTTTAAGCTCAGGGCCTACTACAATTACAGAACGACCGGAATAATCAACACGCTTACCAAGCAGGTTCTGACGGAAACGACCGCTCTTACCTTTGAGCATATCGCTCAGGGATTTGAGAGGACGGTTGTTGTTACGAACCGCGTTGGTTTTACGGGAGTTATCGAACAGAGAGTCGACGGCTTCCTGAAGCATGCGCTTTTCGTTACGCAGAATTACATCAGGAGCTTTGATGTCGATCAGTCTTTTCAGACGGTTGTTGCGAATAATTACTCTGCGGTACAGGTCATTAAGATCTGATGTTGCAAAACGACCACCTTCAAGCGGTACAAGCGGGCGAAGTTCCGGGGGGATAACAGGAACAACTCTCATCACCATCCATTCGGGACGGTTTTCAATTGATCTGTTGGCCGTACGGAAAGCCTCAAGTACCTGAAGACGCTTCAGTGTTTTTTTCTTGCGAAGCATTGAGGTTTCGTTTTTAACCTGCTCGCGATACTTATACACATCCTTATCAAGGTCGATATTAGCAAGCATAGACTCAACCGCTTCAGCACCCATCTTAACGATGAACTTATCTGAATCGTCATCATCAAGTTCGCGATGCTCCTCCGGCAGCTGACCAAGAATATCATAATATTCTTCTTCGGTGAGCATATCACCATACTTGTAGCCCAGATCTTTTGCCATACCAGGATTGATTACTACAAAGTTCTCGTAGTAAACTATTTTATCCAGGTTTTTGGAAGAAAGACCAAGAAGATAAGCAACCTTGTTAGGCAATGATTTGAAATACCAGATGTGTACAACAGGAACGCAGAGGCTTAGATGGCCCATCCGCTCGCGACGCACAGCCTTACGGGTAACTTCCACACCACAACGGTCGCAGATGATACCTTTATAGCGAATACGCTTGTATTTACCACAATGGCATTCCCAGTCCTTTACGGGACCGAATATCTTTTCGCAAAACAAGCCGTTCATTTCAGGCTTGAAAGTACGATAATTAATAGTTTCAGGAGTTAAAACTTCACCTCTTGAGCGGGAAAGAATAGATTCCGCTGAAGCGAGTGAAATTTTTAAACCTTTAAAGTCTTTGGATACGGTGTCGCTTACTGTTAGTGACAAAGTTCCACCTCCGTATTTGAATTGATCGTTAAAACTCGGTAGTTCAGTTTAGTGGCCTTCATACTATTGCTCGATAGTAACTTCGAGTCCAAGACCCTGAAGCTCTTTGAGCAGTACATTAAATGATTCCGGTGTATTACCATCGGGCAGGTTTTCACCTTTTACGATAGCTTCGTACACTTTGGAACGGCCTTTTACGTCATCACTTTTCACCGTTAGCATTTCCTTAAGGATGTTTGCTGCACCATACGCATAGAGTGCCCAAACCTCCATCTCACCCAGACGCTGACCACCAAACTGTGCTTTACCACCGAGAGGCTGCTGCGTAATAAGTGAGTAAGGACCAATAGAACGGGAGTGCATCTTGTCCTGAACTAAGTGGTTCAACTTCATAATGTACATCAAACCGACTGTGGTTTTCTGTGCGAAGCGTTCACCTGACCGACCATCATATAGATAAGTTCTGGCATCTTCAGGAAGACCGGCTTTTCTGAGCCAGCCCTGTACATCTTCGTATTTGGCACCGTCGAAAATCGGGGTAGCGAATGTTACGCCCAGTTTTTTACCGGCCCATGCAAGAATGGTCTCATAAATCTGACCAAGGTTCATGCGTGAAGGTACGCCAAGCGGGTTAAGAACGATATCTACCGGAGTTCCATCTTCGAGGAACGGCATATCTTCAACCGGTACTACCTTGGCAACAATACCTTTGTTACCGTGGCGGCCGGCCATCTTATCGCCTACCTGTAGCTTGCGCTTTTTGGCTACATATACTTTAGCCTTTTTAACGATTCCCGGCGGGAGTTCATCTCCTACCTGAATCTGATATTTATCGCGTTTGGCTTCAGATTCGTACCTGCGACGTATATCCGTGTAGTTCTTGAAGAGAATCTCCACAAGTTTGTTTACGTCGTCGTCCTGGCACCACTGCTGGCGAGCCTTAATCTTAAGTGGCTCGGGCATATCGTCGAACATCTGCTTGCGGTATTTTTCTCCTTTAGGAATGATTTCAATCCCAAGGCCATCCACAATACCAGGTGATGTTTTGTCCTTAAGCAGACGGTACATTCTGGTTGCCCACTCGCCGTTGTGTCTTTCGACTTTTTCAGCAAGCTTCACGCTCTCTTTCTCAACAAGGTCTTTTTCTTCCTTGCGGGAAAGCTGCTCGTCTTTCTTACGGCTGAAAAGCTTCGTGTTAATAACAACGCCTGAAACACCGGGAGGTGTTTTAAGTGAAGCATCTTTTACGTCACCGGCTTTATCACCAAAAATGGCACGAAGAAGCTTTTCTTCAGGAGTAGGATCGCTTTCACCCTTAGGTGTTATCTTACCTACAATAATATCACCATGCTGAATTTTAGCACCCTCACGAATTACACCATTTTCATCAAGATTACGGGTAGCTTCGTCGCTTACGTTAGGGATTTCACGGGTAAGCTCTTCTTCACCACGCTTGGTATCACGAACCTGCTGTTCGAATTCCGAAATGTGGATTGAGGTGTAGATATCGTCGGAAACAACGCGCTCACTTACTACAATAGCATCCTCAAAGTTATAACCTCTCCACGGCATGAAAGCCACAAGAAGGTTACGGCCGAGGGCAAGTTCGCCATCATTCGTTGCGCATCCATCGGCAATAGGCATACCGTCTTCAACCCTGTCGCCAACTTTAACAATAGGGCGCTGGTTGGCACAAGTATCCTGGTTGGTACGCTCAAATTTGCGGAGATTGTAAGTTACAATTCCATCATCGAAATACGCCTGATGCTCCTGTTCGGAACGATCGTATTTGATGCGAATTTCTTCGGCAGAAACGTAAACCACTTCACCAACACCATCAGCACAAATAATTGCGCGTGAATCTTTGGCTGCGCGATACTCCATACCGGTACCGACAATTGGCTTTTCCGGTCTGAGCAGAGGCACGCCCTGGCGCTGCATGTTAGATCCCATTAGCGCACGGTTGGCATCATCGTGCTCAATAAACGGAATCATCGAAGCGGCAACAGAAGTAATCTGGTTTGGCGCAACGTCCATGAATTCGACTTCATCCGGTCTTGCAAGACCTACGTTACTATCTCTGAAACGGGAGAAAATCAGGTCGCTGGCAAATCTGGACTTATCGTCCAGCACAGCGTTAGCCTGAGCAATAATAGTTTCGTCTTCCTGCTCAGCCGCAAGATATTCTACTTTATCGGTTACTTTACCATCCTTCACGAGGCGGTAAGGCGTTTCGATAAATCCGAAATCGTTAATTTTAGCGTGTACACAGAGTGATGAAATCAGACCGATGTTAGGGCCTTCCGGCGTTTCAATCGGGCAGAGACGGCCGTAGTGAGTATAGTGGACGTCACGAACCTCAAAACCAGCACGCTCACGGGTAAGACCACCGGGGCCAAGTGCAGACATACGACGCTTGTGCGTCAGCTCTGCCAGCGGGTTGGTCTGATCCATAAACTGAGACAGCTGGTTTGTACCAAAGAAGGTATTGATTACACTCGAAATCGTTCGGGCGTTAACCAGATCCTGCGGAGTAAACTGCTCGGCATCGCGGGAGTTCATACGCTCGCGGATAGTTCTTGCCATACGGGCAAGACCAAGGCCGAACTGCTGCGCAAGCTGCTCACCTACGGTACGTACGCGGCGGTTACTCAGGTGATCAATATCATCAACAACCGACTTCATGTTCTTAAGACGAATCAGCTCTTTAATGATAGAGACAATATCGTTGATGGTAAGAACACGAATATCAAGCGACTCGTCAATGCGAAGACGCTTGTTAAGACGGTAGCGGCCTACTTCACCAAGGTCATACTTCTTATCGCTGAAGAACAGGCGATCTATTACCGCTTTACCGGTTTCGATATCCGGCATTTCACCGGTTCTGATCTGACGGTAAACCTCAGCAAGCGCAGTTTCCTGGTTGTGAGTTGTATCCTTACGAAGCGTGTTGATGATTACAGAGCGATCGGCATCTTCCTGGCTGATTTTGAGTACATAAAGACTCTTAACACCCATTTCCTTGATGACTTCATAGTCTTCATCGGTGAGCTCATGCTCACGGGCCAGAACTACGATTCTGTTCTGAGCTTCAATTACTTCGCCTGTTTCTTCATCTACTACTTCTTCAATCTCTTCCTTAATAAGATCAGTTGCCAGTCTGCGGCCAACCTGATCGCTGTATGCTTTACGAGTCTTGACACTTACTTCTTCAGAAAGATCAAAAATGCTAAGAATATCAAAATCGGTAGAGAAACCAAGAGCACGCAGAAGCGTGGTTAAAGGTAACTTTTTCTTTCTGTCGATATACGCCCATAAAACGTCACGAATATCTGTAGTAAACTCTATCCACGAGCCTTTAAACGGAATAATACGTGCAGAGTAAAGCTGGGTGCCGTTAGGGTGCATCGACATGCCGAAAAACACGCCGGGGGAACGGTGAAGCTGGCTAACGATCACGCGCTCGGCACCATTAATAACAAATGTACCTCTCTCCGTCATCCATGGAAGCTCTCCCAGGAATACTTCCTGCTCAATAGTTTCAGAGGCTTCATCAGACTGATCAATTGAAGAAAGTCTTAATTTCGCTTTAAGTGGAACTGAATAGGTAAGGCCTCTGTCTACACACTCTTCGATATTGTATTTCGGTGTATCAATAGTATAGTACAGGAACTCCAGAATGTTCTGCTCTCTGGAATTTGTAATGGGGAAATGCTCGTTGAAAATCCGCTGAAGGCCCAGTTCCTCACGATCGTCCGGAGCAATATCCCACTGTGTAAAACGGTAGAATGATTCATTCTGAATATCGAGAAAATCCGGATAGTCGAGAACCTTTTTAGTACTCGCGAATGTAATTCGATTCGTGAAAGGAAGTGTGTTGGTCTCTTTACTCAAGGATACCTCACGGTTAAATGATGGGTATGAATTAAACGTAGAAATACATCCTCGCTGTGGATCAGATTCTGACCACAACGAGCATGTATTAATCAGACACCAATAGCCAAAACCTTATCAGGCTTGGCTATTGGTTTAATTAGAACGCTATGTTGAATTATTATTTTAATTCTACAGTAGCACCAGCTTCTTCAAGTTTAGACTTGAGTTCTTCGGCTTCATCTTTGCTAAGAGCTTCTTTAACAGTACTTGGTGCACTGTCTACAAGTTCTTTAGCTTCTTTGAGTCCGAGGCCGGTAACGGCACGCACCTCTTTAATCACACCAATTTTCTTAGCACCAGCTTCCTTAAGCACTACAGCGAATTCGGTTTGCTCTTCAGCGGCACCTGCATCACCACCTGCTGCCGGTCCAGCAACAGCAACTGCAGCAGCAGCTGGCTTAATGCCGTATTCTTCTTCAAGAACCTGTGCGAGATCGTTGGCTTCTTTGATGGTGAGGTTAACTAGTTGTTCTGCTATCGATTTAACGTCAGCCATTGTTATACTCCGATTGTTGTATGGATTTGTTTATTGTATCTGTTATTAATTTTCTTCTTTATCGGCGATAGTTTTAACCGCACCGACAATATTTGATCCCTGAGCCTGAAGAGCTCCAACGACATTGGTGATAGGCGCCATGAGCAATCCTATAATATCTCCAATAACTTCTTCCTTCGACTTCATAGACGAAAGTGCTTCGAGGTCGTTTTCCTTATAGACCACGCCCTCGATAAATGCCGCCTTAAAATGAGGCTTCTTATTATCTTTGAGGAAGTTTTTCAGGATTTTAGCAGGCTTGGCAGGATCACCGCTTACGAAAGCATAAGCAGTTTGATTTTCCAAATGACTATAAATTTCTTCATAGCCGCCTACTTCGTCCATAGCACGTTTTACTAACGTGTTTTTGAAAACCCTGTACGTGATACCGTCCTTTTTGAATTCACGGCGCAGGTTATTAACCTGGGCAACCGTCATTCCATTATACTCTGTAAGGTAAACCGCTTCAGTTGATTTAAGCACCTCAACGATTTCCTTAGTAGTTTCTTTTTTTTGTGCAAGTGTTGCCATGATGTCAATCAGTTTCGATTAGATTATTTTTGTGCAACCGAGCGGCTGATAGTAATGCTTGGTCCCATAGTTGTGCTCAGGTAAATACTTTTAACATAAATACCTTTAGCTGAAGCAGGGCGAAGCTTTACTACTGTGTTCAGGAATGCTTGAGCATTTTCCTTGATTTTATCAGCATCAAAGCTGGCTTTACCAATTGATGTATGCAGGATTCCGTATTTATCAACCCTGAAATCAATCTTACCGGCTTTTACTTCCGTTACAGCGTTTGCTACTTCCATTGTAACAGTACCGCTCTTAGGGTTTGGCATCAGGCCTCTTGGACCGAGTACACGACCCAGCTTGCCAAGTTTACCCATCACATCAGGGGTGGCTACAATTACATCTATGTCCGTCCATCCGCCTTCAATTTTCTCGATGTAATCATCCAGGCCTACATGGTCTGCTCCGGCTTCGCGGGCTTCATCCTGTTTTGAAGGATTTACCAACGCGAGTACGCGAACGCTTTTACCAATACCGTGTGGAAGAGATACGTTTCCTCTTACCATTTGGTCGGCCTGTCGGGGGTCAACACCCAGACGCACATCCATATCTATAGACGCGTCGAAGTTAGCTACAGCCGTTTTTCCAATAAGCTCTGCAGCTTCTTCCAGGCTGTATTCTTTGCCTGCTTCGATTAGCGAAGCGGCATTGACGTATTTTTTTCCTCTTTTAGGCATGCTCTTAATTGCTTATGAATTACTAATTATTTGCTTCGGTCAACCCGGATGCCCATGCTTCTGGCAGTACCGGCTATCATTTCAGCAGCAGAATCAACATCATAAGCATTGAGGTCTTCAAGCTTAACTTCTGCGATCTCTTTACACTGTGATAATGTTACCGTGGCAACCTTAACACGATTCGGTTCACCGGAACCAGACTGAATATTCGCTGCTTTTTTGAGTAATACCGGAGCAGGAGGTGTCTTGGTTACAAATGTGAATGACTTGTCGTTGAAAACGGTGATTTCAACTGGTATGATTGTGCCGACTTTATCTTGCGTTCTCGCATTAAAAGCCTTGCAAAACTCCATGATATTAACGCCGGCCTGACCCAATGCAGGACCGACAGGAGGTGCAGGGTTCGCCTGACCGCCTTTTATCTGAAGCTTTATAACTTTGTCAATTTTCTTAGCCATGAGTATAAATAATACGTTTTTTAAATGTGTTCAAGCTGAATGCAGCCGACAGAAGCTAGAACAGCTTTCACCGTTCGCCGACAGATTCGTTTATTCTGGCTCTACCTGGTTAACATCCACCTCTACAGGTGTTTTTCTTCCGAAAATGCTAACGTGTACAATAAGTTTGAGCTTTTCAGGATAGACCTCTTCAACAGAGCCATCGAAGTCCTTAAACGGACCATCGATAACCTTAACGAGGTCACCTTTTTTGAATGGAATCTCAACAAGTCCACCCCCGGCAACAACTTCTTTGTCGTGGGTAACTTTACCGAGAATCCGGTTTACCTCTTCCTCATGAAGAGGAGTAGGTTTTTTATCATTTTTGCCAGCTTTCAGGAAACCAATTACAGAAGGAGCACCGGAAACGAGATCATTAATTGCCTCATCGTATATACCCTCAAAGAGGATATAGCCGGGGAAGAAGTTTTTCTCTTTGGTTTTCTTCTTGCCGCCTTTGATTTCAATGACTGTCTCAGTAGGTATCAGAACCTGCTCGACTTTATCCATTACATCATTCTCACGGAAAATCTCAAGCAGATGCTCCTTCACCTTCTTCTCATGACCTGAGAAACATCTGATTACAAACCATTTTATATCACTGTGCTCTATCATCCGAATATAAATTCCAGAGCCTTAGTGTATATCTGATCTATAAAAAAGATGAACAGAGACAGAATAATAGAAAACAACACCACAACTGTGGTGTTGTCCTGAAGTTCTTTAGCTGTTGGCCAGGAGATCTTGTTCCACTCCTTTTTAACGCCATCAGTAAACGATTGTATTTTACTCATTGAATTCTGTTAGCTGGCTTTAGCACGGGCGGAGGGACTCGAACCCCCAACCGCCGGTTTTGGAGACCGATACTCTACCAATTGAGCTACGCCCGTACGCTAAAACTACAGACTTTAAGTTAGTCTAAGATTGTTGATACAACACCTGCGCCTACAGTACGGCCGCCTTCACGAATAGCGAAGCGAAGACCGTCTTCCATAGCAATAGGCTGGATTAG
>Ga0207421_10001277_pt1 | contig 32660 bp, 27 predicted proteins | sample SodLakKL_010_SED_4_FD_187542 | JGI IMG/M metagenome (GOLD analysis project Ga0207421, IMG submission 187542) | Alkaline sediment microbial communities from Lake Tanatar, Kulunda Steppe, Russia - 8KL_010_SED (SPAdes) (version 2) | ecosystem: Environmental > Aquatic > Non-marine Saline and...
TACAACGAACAGGGATTGATCGGCGATGTGATCCGTTCGATGCCGGATTTCGTCGACTGGATCTGCGCGATCGACGACTGTTCGACCGACGAGACATGGGACGAAATCAGACAGGCCGCACGCGCCGATGCCGCCAAAACCGAATCGAAGTCAGTTCAGTCGGTGATGACCGACGGCGGCGGTAGCTTGCTCGATCGACGGGCCCACATCCACCCCCAGATCGGCCGGGTGGTGCCGGTCCAGCACCGCGAGAACATGGGCGCGGGCGGCGCGATCAAAACAGGGTATCTCGCCGCACTCAAAGACGAACTCGATATTACAGTTACGGTCGACGGCGACGGCCAGATGGACCCCACACGGATGCCGAAACTGCTCGATCCGCTTGTCGAGGGCGCGGCCGACTACGCGAAGGCAAACCGGCTGCTGTACAAGGAGTACCGCCAAGATATGTCGAGCTTTCGCTTTTTGGGCAACTCGATTCTCACCTTCCTGACGAAGATCGCCAGCGGCTACTGGAAAACGATGGACCCCCAAAACGGCTATACGGCGATCACCAACCACGCGCTGTCGACGGTCGGCATCGAGAACATGTACGAGTACTACGGCTACTGTAACGATCTGCTCGTCAAACTGAACGCCAAGGGGTTGCGGGTCGCCGACGTCGCGATGCCGGCGATCTACGGCGAGGAAACCTCGACAATCAGCTATCCGACCTACATCCGCAAGGTCTCGAAAATGCTGTTGGAAAACTTCCTGTGGCGACTGAAAGTCAAATACCTCGTGTTGGACTTCCATCCGCTTTCGCTGTTTTATCTCCTCGGCGCGGCAACGACGGTGATCGGAGTGGTCGGTGGGCTGTGGTCGATATACGCTTTCGTTGCACTCGGTGGATCGCTGTTCGTCAGTGGCTCGTTGAGCATGCTCGTGGTGCTGATCGGCAGCCTGTTTCTGCTGTTTGCGATGCTGTTCGATATGCAGGTCAACGAGGATCGGGAGGTCCAGATCTATGAGTAACGCCGACTCGCAGGACGGGCCGAAAACGGCCTGTATCACGCTCGATCTCGAAAGCGACTGGTTCGTCGACGAACCGGGCCGCACCTACCAGACGGTCGAGTATCTGGATGCGTATATCGAGCTTATCCAGTCGGTCGACGTTCCGGTCACCGTGTTCGTCGTCGGGCGGCTGCTCGAAGAGCGACCCGACGTCGTCGAACGGCTCGACGCCGCGCTCGACTGTGAGTTCCATCTCCACTCGTATGCGCACGATCCGGAGATGTCGAGGGGGTTTCGGTCGGATCTCCGCGAGGGAATCGAGGCCTTCGAGTCGTTTTTCGGCCACCGACCGCAAGGGTATCGCGCACCGCTTGGCAAGATCTCGGCGGAGAATCTCGTCACGCTTGACGACGAGGGCTTGGCGTTCGATTCGAGCATCTTCCCTTCGTATCGGCCGGGAGCGTACAACAACCTCGACGCGCCAACGCACCCCTACCGGCCCGCCGGCACCGATGGGTTGGTTGAGTTTCCGATCGGCGTGCTGCCGTATGTACGGATCCCGACCGCCCAGAGCTATCTCAAACTGGGCGGGCAGGCGTACATTCGGCTCTTGGATCTGCTTGAGCCGCCCGATCCGCTCGTGTTTCTGTCGCATCTGCACGATTTTATCGACACCCCGGCCAACGAGTACCGCAGTCAACCAATGAAAGCAATTCAACAGCGCAACCTCACCGAATCGGCAAGCCTCTTTCAGGAGTTGGTTCAGCAACTGACTGCAATGGGGTATCGGTTTCGAACCATCGGCGAGCTGTACGCTGACACAGTCGACGACCCCAGTCGACCCTTGGAGTCCGAAACGGTCGCCGGAACCTAACATGAGACGGACCCAACAGGGGCTGCCTCAACACGCAGAGGTGATTTCGCTTCTCAACGACGCCTACGATGGCTGGGGCGGCCAGTCGTACTTTCACTGGAAGTACGAACAGTATCCGGCGTTCGATCCCGACACACAGGCGTTCTACAGCAGCAGAGACGGTGAATTGGCTGCGTTTCGACGTGTCTTTGCGAAGGAAGTCGTCGACGAAAGTCGGACGAACACCGTGTTCGTGTTGGGCGATACCGCCGTCGATCCCGCCCACCGGGGCGAGGGCTTGTACTCGGCACTCCACACCGACACAGTCGCCTTTAGCGAACGACAGGGTGCAGACCGAGTCTCGACGTTCAACCGGAAAACGAATCTAACGTTCGAGGCAAACCGTGATCGGGGCTGGCAGTATCGGGAGCTCCCGCTCAAAATTCGGCTGCTTTCGCCGGATCGCGTGCTTCGAGCGTACACCGATCTCGTGGTGCCAGACCTACCAGCCATCGAGACGATAACCGAGTGGCTCGGCGACCGGCTCCATATTCGCACCTCGAACGGCCCAGTCAGTGTACGGGACTGCCTGCACACTGAACCGCCAACAGGGCCGCGACCGCAGTCGATTGGCCCGGCGGTGTCGGATCGAACGCTCGCACAGCTGATTGATCTCGCCTGTAGTACTGGCCCAATCGATCCGCTGTCGACGCTGCTCGAAGGCTGGCTACACCCTCAGAATGGGTCGAGAGCTACTGGCAGTCGCTCTGCGGCCGCCAACACTGCCTACCAGTGCCACCGGACGCGCAAAATCTCGGCGTCCGAATTCGACGAAATCGTCGACCTGTATGACGACCAGACTGCCTCGTTTCGACGAGCGCCAGTCGACATCAGACACATTCTGCAGTATCCCGACTGCGATATCGTGCTCGCTACCGACGGGCAGGGATGTGTCGGCTACGCCGTCGTCGGCCCGCGGTCGAACGGCGAGCTTCGCGAAGGTCGCATTCTCGAGTTGCGCGCCGACTGCTCGGCCGTTTTCGAGGTGCTCATCGATGAAATCGAACAGCTTGCAGTCGAGCGGGGCTACGACATTCTTCTCGTATTCACCGACCGACCGATGGACGAGCTGTGGGCTTCGGTCGACCAGCAGGTGATCATGTGGCGGGATCTCGACACCACGAGCCCGCCGCTTGTCGAATCCTGTGAGATCAGCCTCTATGATGTCGTCTGAACGTTCCCGCCGCCGCTCGCTGCCGTGCTATGCGTTCCAGTTACACAACCGACCACCCACTATCGCTCAGTTATGAACGTCCTCCAGATAGCCACAACCAACGACCGAAGCTTCTTCAACGACCAAGTCAGCGCACTCGAAGCACACGGAATCAACTGCGAGACGATCGCTGTCTCGCCGAACAAAGCGGAGTATGCCGCCTGGCTCGATGACCTGAACCCGCTCGCACGTCGGCTGGCTCCAACAAAGGGCCACAACGTGCCGTACTATGCAGCCAACGCGTTCCGGTCGTATCCGCGTGTTCTCAAGTCGGTTGTCGAGACCGACTACGACATCATCCATACGAATTCGGGACTCACTGCCCCCTTTGGCTTACTCCAGCCACAGCGACCCATCGTTCAGACGCTGTGGGGAACCGATCTGATGGGTGAGTATCTCGGAGGCTACTACAGCGAGCTGCTGAAATACGGCCTCCAAGGGTTCGACGAGATAATCGTCCGGAACGACGCAATGAACCGAGAACTCGGCGGTGAGGCCCACGTGATTCCAGCCGGCGTCGACATGGCGAAGTTCGACGAGATTTCGAGAACAGCCGCCCAACGAGAGGTTGGCTGGGAGCCGGGCGGCCGCTACGTTCTGTTTCCGTACGCACCTGAGACCAAACGAAAAAACTACCCACTCGCCCAGCAGGTCGTCGAGCGGGCGAACGAACAACTTGCCGAGCCGGTCGAACTCCGATCCGTTTCACGGGTGCCACACGACCGAATTCCGTACTACTTCAATGCCTCACAGGCTCTTCTGCTTACCTCACGACTGGAGGGCTCGCCCAACACCGTCAAGGAGGCACTTGCCTGCAACGTGCCGGTTGTCTCGACCGACGTGGGCGACGTCCGCAAGCGGCTCGACGGCGTCGACGTCTCGACGGTCGCCGCCGAACCCGAGGCGTTGGTCAAGGGGCTCGTAGCAGCGATTGAGGCAGGTGGTCGGTGCGACGGCCGAAGTCAGGTCGAGCCACTCCGCTGGGAACGGGTGAGCCAGCGGATTATCGAGGTCTACGACGCAGTGCTCTCGGAGTCGACGCGCCCTCGGAGCCAGTCTGCACCGAGTCTCAGTAGTGAATCTTGACATAGATATTATGTATATGGGTGTGTACCATCTATGTGTGTCTTTGGGCAACCGCGTGTGTCTGATACGGCCAACGGAGTAACGAAAGATGACTGACAAAATTCTCATCACAGACGGGCGAGCACTCTCCTCGTTAGCGATTGCTCGTTCGCTTGGGAAAACCGGAGCCGAGATACACGTCTGTGATGATTTCAGCCGAACGGTTTCGGCGTTTTCGAAGTATGTAAGCGAGACAAAAGTCCACGAGCCGATCGGTGACTCACCGGCTGGCTTCGTCGACTGGTTAGTCGAGTGCTGTCGACGGGAAGGGTATGATCTCGTCGTTCCCGTACGCGACGAAACCACACTTGCGGTTGCCGAACACCAGAGTCGACTCTCGGCAGTGACGGCAGTGTTTGTTGCAGACTGCTCGACAATCACGCGGCTGATGGACAAAGGCAGCTGTATGCAGGCCGCAGAAGAGCTTTCGATCCCGATTCCGAACACGTACTATCCGAGCACGCTGGCAGATATTGATGAGATCCGCACAACAGCGACGTTCCCGGTTTTAATCAAACCACGAATCGCCTCGGGTTCCCGCGGAATCGTACGTGTCGACGAACCAAGCGAGCTTGCCCAGAAATACGAAGCGGTGAGCCAGACTCACGCCGAGCCGATCATCCAGGAGTTCGTCGACCATTCGGGTGGCCACTACAGCATCGGCACCATTTTCGACGACAGCGCCGAGCCCGTTTCAACACATGTATATAAAGAAACCAGACAGTACCCCGCCTCGGGTGGTCCTGCAATCGCCGCTCACACGGTCGAACAGGAGCCGTGGGTCGATTCGATGCTCGAACTGCTCGGTGCCCACGACTGGAAAGGACCGGCGCATATGGACGTGCTGTACGACCCAGACTCCGGTGCGTACAGGTTGATCGAGGTCAACCCACGGTTTTGGTCGTCGCTCAGCCTCACGATCAACTCGGGTGTCGACATTCCGTATCTGCTGTACAAACTGGCCGTCGACGGGACCAGACCGGCCTCAAATAGTGAGTATCGAGTAGGAACGAACTATCGGTGGGTTGTCCCGAACGAACTGCTGTGGTTCTGGAGTCACGACCAGAAGCTACAGGCTGTCCGTGAACTCGGCTCGTGGGACCGAAACACCTGTTGTGCAACGCTATCGCGCGAGGATCTCCGGCCGACGCTTGGCGTACTCGCCCAAGGAATCGGCTACCTCAAAAGCGCGGATCGGCGAAAAAAGATATTTGATCGGGGATGGAGTAACTGACCGATGGATGTCCTCCAGTTGGTTACAACCGACGACCGCACCTTCTTTCTCGATCAGGTTCGCGCGCTTGAACGAAACGGTATCAACTGCGATGTGCTTGCGGCCTCGCCGGGCGGTGCCGCCTACACCGACTCGCTCGGGCCGATATCCAGCCGGCTACTGCCCGACCCCGGCCACAACATACCGTACTATGCGGTTAACGCCGCCTACGGCTATCCACGAATCCTGAAAGCCGTTCTTACCAATGAGTACGACCTTATCCACGTCAACTCCGGGTTGGCCGCACCCTACGGCCTGCTGCAGCCCGGCCGACCGGTTGTCCAGACGTTCTGGGGCTCTGATCTGATGGGCGACTATCTGGGTGGTCAGTATCCTCACGTCTGTCGGTTCTGTGCGCGACGATTCGATGCCTCTATCGTCCGAAACGAAGCGATGCGTCGGACGCTGGACACCGATGCCCACGTGATTCCGGCCGGCGTCGACATGGAGAAGTTCAGACCACTACCACAACAGCAAGCCCAACAGCACGTCGACTGGGACCCCGAGAGCAAACACGTGCTGTTTCCCTATGATCCAACCCGCAGCTACAGCAAGCGAACCGACCGGAAAAACTACCAGCTGGCAACCACTGTCACGGACCGGGTCGACGACGAACTCGCCGAGCCCGTCAAGCTACAGACGGTTTCAGGCGTTCCACACGACGAGATGCTCTACTACATGAACGCCGCCGACGCGCTGTTGCTCACCTCAAAGCTCGAAGGCTCGCCCAACACCGTCAAAGAGGCGATGGCCTGCAATCTGCCGGTCGTCTCGACCGACGTTGGGGATGTCCGCACCCGGCTCGAAGACGTCAGCCCCTCGGCAGTCTGTACGACCGAGGCCGAACTCGTCGACGCGCTGGTCGAGGTGCTTGAGGCCGGCGAGCGATCCGACGGCCGGACGCACGTCGAAGCAGTAAGCTGGGACCGGATGGCCGAAGAAATCATTCAGGTGTACAACCGTGTCACGACATAGCGACGCCGTCCAGAAAGACGCCGAGAGCAGCCAAAGAAACGCGGCCGAAACAGACAGACACACAGAGACAGACCCAGAGAGGGATCTGTCGACCACGCACGTCTGTTTCATCTGTCCGTACATCTACGGCTATCTCAAACCGGGAAGCCGGAAAACGGTCGGCGGTGCCGAACGCCAGCAGCATCTCATCGCGACCGAGCTACAGGAGGCAGGCGCTGAGGTGTCGTTTATCACGTTCGCCGACCAAGGCCAGCGCCACGAACGGATCGACGGCTTCGACGTCTGGAAAACGCTGCCGACGACCAACAGCCTGCGGCATGCACCCACCGTTGTCTATCAACTGCTCCAGTCAGTCCGGCGCGTCGACGCCGACGTTTATTACGTCCGAGGGAATCCGCCGCTTTGTATCCTCACAAGCTACATCTGTCGGCTGCTCGGCGAATCGTTCGTCTACTGTGTGGCCAACGACTCGAACATCGAGTTGGCCCGGCTCTCGACTCACCACGGCATGTTTCGGTACACCCTCCCAAAACTCGCCTACGTCGACGCCATCCGGCGAGCAGATACAGTTGTCGCCCAGACCGAGTACCAACAGCAGTTGCTCGAACGAGTGTTCGATATTCCATCAGAGGTCGTCCCGAACGTGTACACGGTTCCAGCCGACGACGATCTGTTCGCAGCCGACGACCGCGAGTTTGTGCTGTGGGTCGGTAGTCTTGACCCGGATCAAAAAAAGCCGATGCGGTTCGTTCAGTTGGCCACACAACTTCCGGACGTCGAGTTCGTTATGATCGGGTGGACCTCTGATGAGGAGTTTCGCAGTGAGATCCGCGAGCGGGTCGGCAGCACCCCGAATCTCCGGTTCGAGGGCTTTGTCCCGCCCGATGAGATCGACCACTACTACCGGCGGGCGATGATGCTCGTCAACACCTCGGAGTACGAGGGATTCCCGAACACCTTTCTGGAGGCCTGGCGGTTCGGCGTCCCGGTCGTCTCGCTGCATCATACGCTCGATGGGCTGCTCTCGGAAGGTGAAATCGGCGTTCACGCCGGCTCGACCGAGCGGCTCACCGAGGTGGTCGACCAACTCGCTGTTGACTCCGAACGCGCTGCGACGTTGGGCGAGAACGGACGAGCGTATCTCCGCGAGCACTACTCGGTGGCTGTCGCGCGTGAGACGTACGCCGAACTGTTCGCAGCAGCCAACAACGGCGGGGTCTGAAACGAGATGATAGACCACGTCGACAACGCACTCCGAACCGCACAGAACGCGATTGTTGGCGTCCATCCTGCGACAGATCGTGCGATACAGGGACTGACACAAGCCTATGCGCTGTCGTGGATTTACGCTCGAACGGCCAGAACACGAGTTCGCCACGCCGCGCCGATCCATCCCGGCCGACTGTTCTGGGTCGACCCGGCGGAGATTCAGCGAACAGTGTCGTGGACACAAATTTCGGTCGACCGGAAAGGGGCCGAACATCCTCAGTTTCAGGCACCGAACTACCGGCTTGCGGGGTGCGTCTTCGGCGGCGACTGGGACCGACGCGAGGCTTGGTTTGCCGACTCAACGCTGTTCGAGTCGTTTGTCGAACATTTCGAGAATGGGGTGCCGTGGGAGCGAACGGCGTTTTATGCTGAGTCGGTCGCGGCCATCGAAGCGGGCGCGACACTCTGGGGCTGTGAGACGGTTGGGGCGTTTGAGGAACGATGCAACGTGGTCGACCAGTTGTATGACCGAATCGGGACAGCAGGCTACAACACCCAGACCGAACTCCACAGTCGAGGCAGTCTAATACCTGCTGTCGAGCGACTGTACCGGGCGGTCTGGGGTGAGATTGCCGTCAGTATCGGCCGTGACGGCGAATGGGTGTTCGTCGACGGCCGGAACCGGCTTGCCATCGCCAAAATCCACGAAGTCGAGGCCGTCCCGGTTGTAGTGTTGGTTCGCCACAGCGAGTGGCAACAGCGCCGAAACAAAGTTGCTCGGAGAGAAATCGACCCCGAGACGATGGCCGACGGCATCCGAACCCATCCTGATATCGAACCGCTGTACTGAAGCCGGGTAGCCAGCAGTTGGATTCACTGCTGTTTCAGTTTGAGAGAGTATACTGAAATGCTGACGGTGGATACCACTATGCATTCGGCCACCAACTGTAGTCGACATATGGGTTTCCGACTGCAAACTGATTCACGGCTCTGGCTTTCTATCGGATTTCTGAGTATTGCAGTGGCTGTCGTGGTGGGGTATCTGACCCCTGCAACGGGCTATGAGTTGTCAATCTATGCGTCGACGCCGCTGCTGTTTTGGGCTGGGACGGTTGGCGCGCTTGTGTTGTCCGTCCTGCTTGTGTTTTCGAAACTCGATGGACCCAGCCGCTCGCTCGGTGCCGTGTTGGGCGGGCTGTCGATGTTCACCATTATGTCGACGCCGATTATCCGCGGGTATCATTATATGGGGCCGACTGACTCGCTGAGCCATCTCGGCACCACCAGAGACATCAATCAGGGGACGTACGACCTCATGGCCAGCCGCTACCCTGCGGTCCATACGCTTGGTTCAATGCTTGCTGATGTCACCGGCAGCACGCTCGAACACAGCCTGTTGATTGTTGTCGTCGTGTTCATTCTCTGTTTTTTCGTCTTCATCCCACTGGTGATCCGGGCGTTGACGAACGATTCACGGCTCGCCTACATCGGGCTGTTTGCAGGATTGCTGCTCTTGCCGCTAAACCACATCAGCCCGTCGACATACATCCATCCAACTAGTCAGGCGCTCATGTTCGCGCCGGTGATTCTGTTTGCATTTCTGCTGGTGTATACGGGCCGCAGTCGCAGCTATTCGGTGCTGTTCATGTTCGTCTCGACGATGTTCGTCATGCTTCATCTCCAGCAGGCGGCGAACCTCGTCGTCTTTTTCGGTACGATTGCCGTCCTGCAGGTCATCCATGCGAGGCGAACCGGCCAGCGAGCACCGGCCGGCAGACGACCAGTCTACTCGCTTGTGTTCGTCTTTGGACTGCTGTTTTGGCTCTGGGTCCAGCGGGTCGAAGCGTTTTGGTCCGCCGTCGCCGCGACGATCGTCGTACCGTTTACCGACACGACGGCCGCAGAGACGACGGCCACCCGAAACGTCTCACTGGAGGCTGTCGGTGGCAGTCTCCCCGAAGTGTTTCTCAAGCTGTTTTCGGTCCAGTTGGCGTTTTCGGTGTTTGCTGCGATTCTGATGGGCGCGGTCGTACTCCGAGTGATCGAGTTCCCGCTGTTAGCGTCTCTACAGCAGGTTTTTACGACGGATTCGTCGACCGAGCGGACGCTGTTGGTCTACTTTAGCGGCGGATTTGTGGCTATCTTCAGCGTCTTTGGGATTTATCTCGTCGGCGGGATTTCCGATCAGTATTTCCGGCATATCGGGACGATCATGGTGCTCGTGACGGTTCTGGGGACGATAGCCATCGGCAGAGCCGCTCTCTATGTCGGCCGTCGTACTTCGGCTCGCACTGCACGCCTTGGAACCGCCGGGCTGCTCATCGTGGTGTTGCTTGTGAGCGTCCCGGTCGCCTTCAGCTCACCGTACTTTTACAACCCCTCTGATCAGGTGACCGAACAGCAGATGCAGGGCTATGAAACGACGTTCGAGCACCAAGCATCGGATGTTTTGTTCACCGAGGTTCGCTCATCGACGAGTCGGTACGGAAACGCGATCCAAGGGCGATCGATTCCTGAAGATGCCTACTACGTCGAAGACGATGAGGTGGGCGTGCCGGACCACTTTGCAAACCAGTCGTTACGCACAGAGTACGACGAGCGGATCTATCTGCCAGTAACGGAGGCCGACCGGACGCGTGATCCGATTCTCTGGCAGGGCTTCCGGTTCAGTCACGATGACTTCCGCTATCTCGATGCCGAGCCGGGAATCAACAACGTCCAGTCAAACGGCGGCTATGACCTGTATCTCGTCCACCCGGACGACACAGCTGACATCGACGAGGCCACCGACATCGAGGAAATCGACGATGGCGGAGAGACGGATGACGACGCTGATGACGTCGACGCTGATGACGCCGAAGACCAAGGTGACGAGGTCGACGACACTGGCGATGATGATACTGAAGAGCAAGACGATGAGGCCGATGATGCTGATGACGCTGATGATGCTGAAGAGGAACAAGACAACGAGGCCAACGACGCTGATGACGCTGATGATGCTGAAGAGGAACAAGACGATGAGGCCAACGACGCTGGCGATGATGATGCTGAAGAAGAACAAGAAGATGAGGCCGACGACGCTGGCGATGATGATGCTGAAGAAGAACAAGAAGATGAGGCCGACGACGCTGGCGATGATGATGCTGAAGAGGAACAAGACGAGGAGGCTGACGACGCTGATGATGCTGATGACGCTGAAGAGGAACAAGACGAGGAGGCTGACGACGCTGGCGATGATGATGCTGATGACGCTGAAGAGCAAGACGAGGAGGCTGACGACGCTGGCGATGATGATGCTGATGACGCTGAAGAGCAAGACGAGGAGGCTGACGACGCTGATGATGCTGATGACGCTGAAGAGCAAGACGATGAGGCCGATGATGTCGACGACACTGAAGAGGCAGATGACACCGACACCGAGTCGACCACCAATGTGCTCTGAGCGACCATTCCCGCCACAGCATTCTCTTAGACTAGCATCGATTTAACCCGCTGAGGGTCCAGCAGACCAGTCAGCACCGAGAGCACTGCCCACACAGCAACCGCCACACCGACGACGACAAACAGTGTGATCAAGCCGTTGATCCGGTCGAGAAACACCACGACGACGGTCGACATCACCGCTGTCACCAGACAGATTCGGCTGACCTGCCCGCTGAGTCGACGCACGTCAAGATCGAACTCTTGGGCGATGATGTACAGCGTGAACAGCGTGTACATCCCGTGTGTGACCACAGTTGCCAATGCCGCTCCCACGATTCCGATGGTCGGAATCAGCGCGACGTTCATTACGACGTTCACCACTGAGGCGACCGTTTTTGCAATCGCACGTGAGCGAGCGCGGCCGAGATAATCCAGCCCGTTGCCGCTGAGTTTGGTGATCGCTTGCAGCACCACGAAAACACCGAGCACCTGCAAAACGGGCACCGCACCAAGGTAATCGGAGCCGAAAAACAGCGCAACAAACGGCTCTGCGACGAGGATAATGCCAGCCCCGGCGGGAATGTACAACACGAGAATGTGACTCAGTGCGACCTCGTAAATGCGTGAGGCTCGGGCGATGTTTCCCTCGGCCTTCTGTGCGCCGAACGTCGGCGAAAGCGTAAATCCAACCGCGTTCATCGGTGTTTCGATAAATCGGACGACCTGTTTGCCGATGACATACTGGCCGACAGCCACCGGCGAGAGAAAGATGCCGATCAGGATCGTATCGATCTCCTTGTCGACTCTGTCGGCCGTATTTGTCGCTGTAATCGGGATCGAGTACTCAACGATCCGTCGACTGAGCCCCGATTCGATGGCGTCGGCAGTCTCGCCGACGGCGTAGTAGTTCCGATACAAAATCACACTCCCGATAACGACCGGGATGGCGGTCGCCACCGCGTAGCCACCGAGCGCGCCCATCGCACCGAAGCCAGCAAGCACGAAGCCAACTGAAAAGACGAGTCGACCCAGCTGCGAGCAGATCTCGATCATCGAAGCGAGTGTGATCTCTTCGAACCCCTGCCAGACCTTGCTCAGGAAGGTGGCATATGTGGTAAAACTCAGATACAGAATCCCGAACAACAGCAGTGGAGCCAACTCGGGTTGCTGTAGCAGATTGGCGATCTGCTGGTGGCCAACACCCAAGACGAGTGCAGCGATACCGATCGTGATCGTGTTGACAATGACCGCCGTTCGAATGATGTACGGGAGTTGCTCCGGGCTCGTCTCTTTGTACTCGGCGATATACCGCCCTGCAGAGCGCGCAATCCCGAGTCTCGTAAAGACCTTACAGAAGCCGAACACACTGATCGCCAGAAAGAACAGCCCGTACTCGTTCGGCGTCAACAGGCGGGCCAACACGACCGTGAGTATTCCGCCAACGGCCGCCGAAACAACTTGACTGGAAAGCTGGGCTTTGAACCCTGATTTTAGTTTGTCGACTACACTCATTTCCTACGGATGGGTCGAATCTATTTGTGGGAACATACGAGCATGATACAGAGAGCCAAAGAGCCACCAACAACTGCACCAAATCCGACAATTAACCGGGGGTGATCGTGTCTCTCAGAACACAGTATCGGACGAAAGCGACTTAACTTCTTTTTCACCTGCAGTGAACGGTCGACAAATACTCACTGTTTAGATAGTAATCAGTGTGCCAAACAACAGACAATCCGTATACTCTTTGAAAGCATTATATTTGGAATACTGAGGGTCCGTACCGTTTTGTCATCTTACTTCCAGTATATGGTATGCGCATTCTGGTTACCGGCGGTGCTGGGTTCATTGGTGGACATCTCGCCGAACAGTTCACTCGTCACGGCCACGACGTGACGGCGTTGGACGTGCTCGATCCGTACTACGATGTCGGTATCAAACAGCACACTATCGAGATGTCGACCACCGCGGCCGCCGACAGCGACGGCAGCTACGAGTTCATCGAGGGAAGCGTCACCGACGCCGACCTCGTCGACGAACTTGTCGCCGACGTCGACGTTATCTACCATCAGGCCGCCCAAGCCGGTGTTCGGACGAGCGTTGAGAACCCCCACAAACCGAATCGGATCAACGTCGACGGGACACTCACCGTGCTTGAAGCCGCCCGAGATGCCGACGTCGAACGGGTCGTCAACGCCTCGTCGTCGTCAGTGTACGGCAAGCCTGAGTCGCTGCCGTACAGTGAGGACCATCCAACGACTCCCGTCTCGCCGTACGGTGTCTCGAAACTGGCAGCCGAGCAGTACACACGAGTGTTCAACGAGATCTACGGCCTCCCAACCGTCTCGCTGCGGTACTTTACGGTGTACGGCCCGCGAATGCGGCCAAATATGGCGATCTCGAACTTCGTCTCACGGTGCCGGAACGGCGAGCCACCCGTCGTCTACGGCACCGGCGAGCAGACCCGTGATTTCACCTACATCGACGACATCGTCGAGGCCAACCGGACGCTCCTCGATACTGATAGTGCCGACGGCGAAGTGCTGAACATCGGCTCGACCGACACGATCGATATCTATACACTCGCCGAAACGGTCCGCGACGAGATTGATCCCTCGCTGTCGATCGAACACGACGACCGCCAAGCCGGCGACGCCGAACACACTCATGCCGACATCTCGAAGGCTGAGACCACAATCGGCTACAAACCAACCCGTTCGATTCGTGCGGGTCTCGGAGAGTTTATTGAGTGGTACGACGCCAACCGCGAGTGGTACGAACCGCTCGTCAGGCGGTCCTAACGCCGATGGTGACTCGATCGCGCATAGCAGACCCAAGACCGCCCAGCCCACCACGTAGCATATGACTGTCCCCCGTCGACTCAGATTCGTTCACGCACTGACAGCGTGGCTGCTTGGAGCCGTTTTGCTACTCGCGCTGTCCGATTCGCTGACCGCCGAACTGCTCTACTCGATTTCGTTGGTCGGGCTATTTGTCGTCATCGAGTTGACTGCCCCCTTTAGTGTGAGCCCGCGGTGGCGCAGACGACTTCGCAGCCTCATCATTCTAGGGATGGCCGGTCTCGGAATCCTCATTGCGAGTCGAACACTGGAAGCGTTGCCGGAGGCACTCTGATGAGCGATGCCGACTCTCAGAGGTCGGACGAGCTACCCCAGCAGGCTCCGCGGCCGTTCGGCTGGTCGTATCCTCGGCTGCTGTTGGTGGCACTCGTGGTTACCGCCGGTGTGGCAGTGATGCTTGTTGGGACCAGCTCTACGGCGGCGTTTAGTCCACACAACACGGAGTGGGACGGGACCAGCCAACTCCAAGAGCTGGCGGCCGACAACGGTACTGTGGTGGTTGTCGCGAGCACCGATCGGTATGAGTCGGTCGAGCCGTCGTCGACAACCGCCATCGTGATGGCTCCCGAATCCTCGTACGACAGCACCGACACAGAGAGAATCCAGCGCTTCGTCGAAGACGGCGGGACACTGGTGGTTGCCGATGATTTCGGCCCGAACGGGAATCAACTCCTTGCGGCTGTCGGTGCTACCGCTCGGTTCGACGGGGCGATGCTGCGGGACCGTGAGAACAACTTTCGCCAGTCATCGTTTCCCGTTGCGAACAACGTCTCTGAGCACCCAACCACCACAACCGTCGAGCAGTTGACGCTGAACAACGGGACGGTCATCGAGCCGAACGGAGCGACACCGGTCGTCGCCAGTTCGTCGTTCAGCTATCTCGACCCGGTCGGAGCGGACGACCTCGACGATGAGACCGCATTTAGCTCCTATCCGGTCGTGACAGTCGAACCGGTCGGAGAAGGGACGGTACTCGTTGTCAGCGATCCGAGTCTGTTTATCAATGCGATGCTCGAACAGCCCGACAACGAAGCGTTCGCAGCGAATCTTGTCGACACCAACAGTCAGACACTTGTCGATTCGAGCCACACCGCAGCAACGCCCCCGCTCGTCGACGGCGTTTCGTGGGTCCGAGAGACACCTGCTGTGGCCGCAGTCGTTGGGGTGATGCTCGTTGGACTCGTTGCTGTTGTCGGTCGACAGCGGAGTAGATAGCCAACAGCAACCCAGTGTATGGCGAGACTAACCGCTCAAATTCGAGACCGAATGAGCCTGAGTGATAGTAAAGGACTCACTAACTAAGCGGTGGTACTCACACAACGCAGTCGAATGCCTTCCCGTCCGGCCTCTGTGTGGCTGGCGGATTCCTACAGCGTATGAAAAACAGTAACTCCTCGATTCGACCCTCGTGTGGGCCAACGGACGGACAGACGAACCCAGCGCAACCCACAGTGCTGACTGACGGTGGCTTGCCGAACAAAGACGGCCGACACACGGTGTCGTCGACGCCCGAGGCCAGCGAGATCGCCGACCCCGCCGTTCTGTGCGACCGAATACAGACGGCCGTTGAGAACGTGTTAGTCGACACCAGCGAAGTCATCGAAGGACTCACCATCGCGCTGTTGAGCCGCAATCACTTGCTGTTGGAGGGACCCCCGGGTGTCGCCAAAACGACGATTGCCAAGGTGTTCGCTCGCGCACTTGGCGTCGAGTACAGCCGAATCCAGATGACACCCGACGTGCTGCCGACAGATATCACCGGGACGCACATCTATCGCGAGCCAACCGGCCAATTCGAACTCCGAAAGGGACCGGTTTTCGGCAACGTCGTTCTGGTCGACGAGATCAATCGTGCACCGCCGAAAACCCAGTCCGCCCTTTTGGAGGCTATGGAAGAACGCCACGTAACAATCGACGGCGAGACTGTCGAGCTTCCGAGGCCCTTTTGTCTGATTGCTACCCAGAACGCAATCGAGGTCGACGGTACGTTCAGACTCCCGGCGGCCCAGCGCGACCGGTTCGCGCTGAAATACGTGGTCGAACTCCCGGACCGAGAGACGGAATCAACGATCATCCGGAAGTTCGATTCGGCACCTGAACTCGGCCCGACGGACATCGATGCCGCCGTCAGTGCCGAAGACGTGCTGGCAGCACAGCAGGCGGTCGCCGAGGTATCAGTCGCCGAGCCGGTCGTCGAGTACATTCTCGACATCGTCCACGAAACGCGGTCGGACCATCGTCTCGAACACGGTGGTTCGCCCCGTGCAAGCCTTGTCTTTCTCAACACGGCGAAAGCTCGGGCTGCAATTGACGGCCGAGCGTACGTTCTCCCGGATGATATCAAAGCACTCGCAAAACCAGTGTTGGGCCACCGGATCGTCCGGAACACTGACGCCCGGATGCACAATCGTTCGACACACGGCATTCTCGACGAACTCGTCGGATCGGTTCCAGTACCTGACGTCGACATTCCCTCCGAAGCCGACAGTCAGTAACACTACTGGAACGCCTGACGTCTGCAGTCACCCGGAGCCAGCAGACGGCTGGGTAGTCGACCGCTGGGCTGTGTCGGCAGTGTCAGTGTCGACCTCAACGCCTGTGTCTGGAGCGGTTTCGCCCGTCGAACCTGCAGTCTCCCAGCGGAGCCGCACCGAGAAGGGCTCAGTGTCGGTGACCGTTGCATCAACCGGTGTGTCAAGTGCGACCGCGAGGCCAACGGCGAAAAACGAGACGAGCGGATGGTCGAACCCAGCGCGCCGGTCGAACAGTGGATCGACAAAGCGGACCGAAAGCTGTCCTTTCTGGGGGTCGAGGTCGGTCGATACTGACTTGGCGAGCTCGAAGCTCTCGACGACTGCATCCGAGAGCTGTTGGGCTGCCACCTGCGGGTCAGCATCGAGCGGACCATCGACGACGCGCTGAAACGCCCCGAACAGCTCGCCGCCGGTCGGATGAACCGACAGGCCATAGCGTCCTGACTGGGCGTCGGCGATGAGTGAGTTCGTTTGCAGTGTCGACGCAGTTGGCGTCTCCTGTGTCGCTTGCTGAGGGACAAACAGCCGGACTGCATCCTCGGGCGTGGTCGACTCGACGGGGACGTACAGTCGGCGACCCGAAAGCCCGAGGTCGGCACACAGCGCGTCGTAGCTCCGCGCGCTGGCACCGTAGATCCGGCCGCAGATATCCGCTGAGACGGTCGCCCTGGGGCGCAGATAGTAGGTAAGCACACCGCTGAACAGCCCAATGCCGGCCAGCGCGAATAGCACGTCTGAACCGGTCACAGCGAGGCCAACGACGCCACACAGCAGACCGACAGCGATAAGTCCGCGTGCAGTTCGGCGATACTCTTGGGACGTGTGTTGGTCTGTCTCTCGCAGTCGACGGTTCTCGGCTTCAAGCTGGCCGAGTCGGCTGGTGAGTGCCGCATAATCGACGGCTGTGTCGTCCCCAGCGGTGGCTTCGGTTCGAGCGTCGTCTCGGTCTCCAGTTCGGTCGCTACGTTGTGTCTCTGTCATGAGTGAGTTGTCTGCGGTTCGTCGTCGGTTGAGCTGCGAGCCGCAACGATTCGGTCGACTGCAGTGCGTTCGTACCGGTACAGGAGTGCTGAAGCTGCCGCCAGCACCGCAATGATGAACATACCGGCCGCAGCCAGTCCGGCAGTCACCGCAAGCAGGCCAGCGGCGACAGCGAGACCAGCGGCCCCGATCACCGTCAGGACAGCCACAATCGGACGTGTTGGGCGTTCGCTCACCAACAGCAGCAGCAACCCACTCTCGAACAGCCCGAACGTGACGAGCGCCGAGGCGCTAAATGGATCGGGGACGAGCACGATCAGCGCGGCGTGGCCGACAGCGACCGTCGTGAGAGGTCGCACAATCATTCCGAGTACGGCGAGTCCCAGCCCAAATACGAAACTCAGATCGCTGCCGACAATCCAGCCTGCCGCCCCGATCCAGCAGAGTCCGAGCAGTCGGACAGCGCTTGGCACGTCGGGCCTCCAGTCGCGCGTCGGGACGAGCAGATCGAACAGGGCTTCAACGTTCGGCTCAGTCATGCGCCCCTCCGTCCGAGGCGGCCGCGGCTGCTGGCGGCCACGGCGTCGATTCGTCGGTCGACGCTGGCTGGGTGTGGTCGAGTGTCAACTCGCCGATTCCGGCCGGTCGACTGGACCGAACCGCAGCAAGCCGACTACCGGGGCCAACAGTGAAGGCAGTCACTGAGCCGAGTCCGTCCACGCGTTTTCGGAACTGTTCGAACTGTCGGTATCGGTCGGTGGCGTGGGCGGTGTCGGGCGGCTGTTCGGGATCGAAACAGACGCTGGGAGTCAGGTAGACGACTACCCTCGTCGACTGCTGTAGTGCGACTCGGACGGCCGCCCAGAGTTCGGCTCGATCCGTATCATCGGTGATGATGACGCACGACTGCGAGGCGCGCGCGGTCGGCTTGTTGTACTGCATAGCCCTCACCAGTGGGCGTCTCTCGGTCTCCGAGGCACCCGTCGTCGAAGCAGTGTCAAACTCCTGAAGAATCCGCCCAAATTCGCTGTCGGTGGGTTGGCGGTCGTCTACAAGAGCTCTGGGGAATTCGGCATGGTCGACCTCGATTCCGGAGGCTGGCTGCTCGCCCGGCGTCGGCTCAAGTTCGTGGAGTCGACGCCGAAGTTCGGCGTAGCCGTCCGACCGGTCGGTTGGGTCGACAGTGTTCGTCATTCCATCGTCGCCGACCGTGAGGAGTCCGAGTCGGTTGCCGTCGGTCTGTGCGGTTTTGACGACGCCGAGCGCAACGTCACGACCCAACTCGAACATCGTTTCACCGGGTGGGCCGAACCGCATTTTCGACCGGTGGTCGACGACCAGTTGCACCGTGGGGCTGCGTTGGGTTGCGGTCTCGCGGACGTACGGCTCGCCCACTCGCGCGGTGGTGTTCCAGTCAATCCGGCTTGCGGAGTCGGTCTGCTCGTAGGGCCGAAGCCGGTCGACGGCGATACCAGCCCGCGTATGCTGGTTGGCTCCGTCGACGTCAAACCCGCTTTCGCTGCCGTTGCGGTCGACGCGGGGCTGCTGAGTCGTTGCTTCGACAACGTGGAACTCGGGTGTCGGGCCGTAGCGGTACGATTCGGTTACAGATCCGGAGGGGTCCGCGAGAAGCCACCGCGGCTCGGAAAGGCGAAACTGGCCGGCAACCGGAATCCGCACATCGAACGTCGTCGAGGCTCGCGTCTCCGAGGGAGCCAACCCGATCCGTCGATCAGCCTGTGGAATCGGCTCGGCAACGGACGGTGTGGGATACGTCACCGTCAGCGCGGTGTTGGCTGCGGCATCAGGTCGCTCGACGGTGGCGGTGACCGGAATCGGCGTCCCCGCCTCGGTGGGTGTGTCGTCGACCTCGACGACCACGGTGGCTCTGGCAGCCGTCGACCGAAGGCTTCGGACGGCAACCAACTGGACGGCGATGAGCCACGCGGCGAGTGCTGCCGCGCCGACCGCAGGCACCACCGATCCCGAAAGGGGTGCCACTCCAGCTAGCGTGACGACGAGTGCTGCGGCCGTCCAAGGCTGGCGCGTCGGGTCCATGCTACAGAGATGTGGTGAGCACGGTTTGAAACTTATTCAGAACGACATGAACCTCACGCAGAACCGACAGCGAGACGGACACGAACCGAGTTCCCGTCAGCAACCCTGACGAGTATATATGTATGCAGTCACACAACGTGTGTCTCGTTGAATGGTCTGTCGGTCATCCCTCCATGCCCTCGTCGCACTTCTCGTCGTGGTGACGATCTGTACTGCTGGCGTCGGCTTTGTCAGTGCTACCGAAGACGCCGGCGGCACCGAACAGTCTGCCGAGGTGCGACAGCTCGGCGAGAGCGCACAGTCGACGTCGGCGTCTCACGAGAACCCCGGAGAGGCAACTGAGCCGGAGGAACCCGAAGGAATCGAGGAACATCTCGAATCACTCTTGGCCGACCGGCTGGCCGAGGCAACCGACGAGTCGACCGATGGCGACTACGAGGACGCCCGCGAACCGCTCGGCGAGGGGTACGACGAAACGCTCGCGCAGTACGCGGAGGTAGTCGGTGAATCCGAAGCCGAGCCGTACAGCGAGGCACGCGACCGACACACCGAGTTTATCGATGCGGGCGAACGATTCGACGAACGACGGGAGGCATACCGAGATGCCCGCGAGGGCGGCGACAACGAGCAGGCCGATGAGTTGCGAGGAGATTTGCAAGACGACGCCGCTGACATCTCCGAGCGCGGTGAGGAACTCAGCAGTTCCTACCAAACGTTGGAAGCCGAAACCGGCATCGACCACAGCGACGAGATTGAACAGATCGAGACGCGCCAGACTGGAGTCGACGAGTTTCTGAGTCAGACTACGGACGCCGGCCAGGTCAACACACTGCTGTTGGTTGAGGCCGACCGGACGAACATCAGCTTCGACGAGCCCGCACGCATCAACGGCCAGCTCCAGACAGCCAGCGGTGAGCCAGTCGACGACCAGGAGGTCTCGATAGCGGTTGGCAGCCAGACCTACGATGTCGAGACCGATGCAGTCGGCCAATTCGAGATCACCCATCACCCTGTCGACTCGCTTGGCGAGACGACGCTGGACGTGGTGTTTCGCCCAAACGAAACCTCGGAGTACCGGGCGACACAGCGAGAGATTCCAGTGACCGTCGAACAGGTCGAAGCGGAGATCCAACTGGAACCTCCCGAGTCGACAGCCAGCGTTGACAGCGACCATCCCACCGAAGGGACGGTTGTCGCCGGCGAGCTCGACCGACCGGTTCCGGGTGTGTCGCTCGCCGTGTTCGTCGACGGCCAACAGCTAGAGACGGTTGATACCGATGACAGCGGCGAGTTTTCGGTCGAAACACCGATCCCTCGGTCGACCGACAGCGGCACAGTCGATATCGAGGTTCGAACGGTCGAGACCGATCAAGCAATCGGCTCGGCCAGCGAGACGACACAGGGACAGATTGAGCCGGCATCAACAAGTATCGCACTCGACGTTGAAGCGGATGAAGCCGACAGCGAGACTGTCGATATCAGCGGCAGCCTCGAAACTGAAGGCGGTACGCCAATCCGTGATTCGACCGTTGGTCTCACGGTCGACGGCGAGACTGTCGAGACTGTGAACACGAACCTTGAGGGATCGTTTTCGGAGACGGTCAGGCTGCCCGAAACCACCGACAACAGCACGGCGACAGTTGGGGCGACCTTCGGTGGAGAGGGCCATCTCGAAGCCACGACTGAGACCGTCGAGATCCGGACCCAGCCCGCAGCGTTCGACGGCGGCGGAGAGACCCAGCCGTCATCGCCACAGAACGCCGGCGAGCCGTCGATAGCCGGACTCCCAGCGCGTGAGCTACTGTTCGTTGGCGGCGGACTACTTGGGCTGTTTGGGCTGGTCGGTTTGTGGTGGGTTCGGCGTGACCGAGCGGTCCCGACAGCAGCCTACGACGTTGCGGAGCCACCTCCACGCTCCGATGTCGACGGCTCGTCGGACGAGTCGACGCCTGCGAGCAGCCGAGAGCTGTATTCGGCGGCCGAACGGCAGCTTGCAGCAGACGCCTACGACGGCGCGGTTGTGCTGGCGTATGCAGCAGTGCGACGACAACTCGGAGAGTTACTCGGACTGCCAGAGGGGGTGACTCACCGAGAGCTTGCCCAGTCGTATCCCCCGAGCGATCACGAAGACAGCGAGGCACTCGAACAGCTCACCCAACAGTACGAACAGGTGAGATACGCCGCTGATGGTGTCGACGAGTCGACGGCGGTGCGGGCTGTCTCGGCGGCCGAAGAGATTCTCGATTCGGTAGATACTTCGGAACAAGAGGGAGCGTGAGTCGAACCACCCACTTCATAGATCAAAGCGGACACACACCGTTTGCTGGCCACATGTACCTCAGAGACCCATGACTGACTGCGAGAGGTCTCCGAATGGTCATCACAAACGATACGATTGCTATACGTTGTCCCACTATTGAATCCCCGCAAACGTACAATTACCACGCATGCTGAATATGTAACCTCTTTTATGATTTGGTGCCGTTGTCTATCCTATGCAGGTTGTTGTACTAGCCGCCGGTCAAGGAACGAGACTTCGCCCACTTACTGAGAACAAGCCAAAAGGAATGGTCGAGGTCGACAACAAACCGATTTTGACACACTGCTTCGAGCAGGTCGTCGACCTCGGTGCCGACGAGATCGTTGTCGTCGTCGGGTATAAAAAAGAGGCAATTATCGACCATTACGGCGACTCCTTCGAGGGCGTCCCGATCACGTATGCCCACCAGCGCGAGCAGTTGGGACTGGCTCACGCGCTGCTCTGTGTCGAAGAACACATCGAGGGCGATTTCATGTTAATGCTCGGCGACAACATCTTCGATGCCAATCTCGAAGACGTGATTCGTCGACACAACGAAGACCGCGCCGATGCGGTGTTTCTCACCGAGGAGGTCCCCTGGGAGGAAGCGAGTCGGTATGGGGTGTGCAACACCAACGCCTACGGTGAGATCACCGAAGTCGTCGAAAAACCCGACGAGCCCGAATCAAACCTCGTGATGACTGGCTTTTATACGTTCACCCCGGCGATTTTCCACGCCTGTAAGCTGGTCCAGCCGTCGAACCGCGGCGAGTACGAACTCAGCGAGGCGGTCGATCTGCTGATCCGCAGCGGGCGCACCATCGATGCCTTCCGGATCGATGGCTGGCGTATCGACGTCGGTTACCCTGAGGACCGCCAGCGCGCCGAAAAGCGACTGCAGGAAGTCACCGCCTAAACGGAACGACGGCGCTCGACAGTGGGTCTTTCGCACTTCACAGTTCGTGGGCGTGCCTGTCGCGTCCGTCTGTGAGTCGTCAGTACAGAGTGTAGTGTTGAACCCTCAGGAGGTGTCGATCCACAGCGCCCGTGGGCTCACGTTGTCGAACTCCTCTTCGGGGTCGCGTGCTCGCATGTAGATCTCGTCGACGTCGGTCGAGCGCGGACTCTGGACTTGGCGCCGTTCAGGACCGACAAGCCAGTCATAAAAGTAGTACCAGCTACCGACCGGCTGGGAAGCCGAGGAGGTCGCGTTGATGACGCCTTTTACGAATTTGATCTCGGGAGCATCGTAGGCCTCATCGGCGTAGTCGGCCTCACTCCAGTCACCCTCGCGCTCGAAGCGGCGGCGCAGCGGGATCGTATCGCCGTTTGCCTCCCCGCGCTGGAGTACGTACAGGTCGTCGCTGTCGGCATCGGATGAGCCTGATTCGGGCACCGTAAAGCCGAGACTGACCCGTTCGGGTCCGCCGCTCAACGTCACGGTCGTCGAGTCGACGATTTCGGGATCGATCGCCCCGTCCTGGTATTTTCGGAGTTCGATTGTGAGATCCGAATCCGAGATGTCGCTGAGGTCGGCGTCGACGACCACGCTGTCAATATACAGATCCGATGCCTCGAAGGCGACGCCAAAGCCACCATCCGAGTAGTCGTTGGCGTGGTAGGTGCCGCCAACCAGCGCGCCGACGTTCGTGCGTGCCGATTCGATCCCGTCGGTAGCGGTGGATTCGCCGCTTTCGCTGTCAGCACTAATGGTGCCGATTGGTTGCCACTCGGAGCCGTCTCCGAGATAGATCGTCCCCGTGTCGACAGCGAGATACTTCGCGCCGTCGGTCGGCTCATACTCGCCGCGTTCGTCTTCTGCGTCTCGAATCTCAACATCGATGTCGAGTGATTCGAAGTTTTCGTTCAGTGGTTTGTGCCAGTCAGCTGTACCTTTTTCCGGTGTGTTGTATCGTGTCGTCATTGGTATACTCGGTTAGTATCGTCGTTCGCTCGCAAAATCCCGGTTTCCGGCCCCGTTGGTGACCGCTACGGTGATTTTGTACGTTTTCTCGTCGTCCGCCGCCACCGACAGCGCCTGTGAGCCGTGTGCGGTGCTGCCGCTGGCAGGAATATCGTGCCACTCAAGCGTGCTATCGCCGTCAGAAATCAGCACACTCACGGTCTTGAGGTCGCCGTCAGGATCCGAAACCTCCCAGTCGACCAAGAGTTCGAGGTCGCTGTCCGTCGAACTCACATCCGTAATGGAGAGTTTGTCGACCGAGGGTGCCGACTGATCGGCAGCCAGCGTCTGGAACGTCTGTGTCTTGCCGACGCTGGCGTCGTCGCCGACCGCAGCGACCGCTCGGTACTCGTAGGCTGTCGCGGGTTCGAGATCCGTAACGGTTCGTGTGAATGTGCCCCACGTCGACTGTGTCGACGCATCAGTTTCGGCCCACTCCTCGGTGTCGACCGCTCGGTACTCGAAGTACGCACTCGCCGAGTCGGCGTCGCCAAGCGTCCAGATAAGTCCCGAAAGCGTTGCGGCTGATGGCTCGGGGTCGGCCGAGACAGTGAGTACATCCGGTAGACTGTCTTCATCTGCGTCGTCGTCGGATTCCTCAGGCGGCTGAGACGGTGAGTCGTCGAACTCACTTTCGGTGCCACCGTACTCGCCGAGCCCGTACTCACCGGCACCGTAGCCCGCACTTTCCGCACTGACCGAGTCACTGCCAAGGAGGGCTGCACCGACACCGCCTCCAAGAAGCCCCAAGTAACCCCGCCGTCCCATTTCGGGGTTCGGGAGTGCGGACGGTTCCGTTGCCGGTTCGTCAGTCGGCGGATCTAACGCGTTGTCGTCGGCCTCACTTGACCGAGACAATGGTCTGTTTTCGTGATTGTGACGCACAACAACCGGTTAGAAAGTACCATATATAAATTTTCGGTATTGTCTAAGATAGTTGACTATCATATGGTCACTCTACATACGTTTTAGCTGTGTGTCTACACAAAAACACACCACGATAGTAGAGAGATGGTAAAGTCGACTCAGAGCCTCTTACACACTGTATAAAAGATTTTACGGCACTAATGTGTATTACCACGAGAAAACATATACGGATGTTTGCCTATTTGATACCCTCATTTGTTTACGAATACTCAAAGAGTAAATACTCAATATATCAGATTTTGTATCTTCAGATAATATATAAAGGTGCCTTTCAGATGCCCCGACGCTGACCGCAGCAGACACCGGTGAGTTATCAACAACAGAGGGTCGTCAACAAAGCTCTCTCCGGAAACCAGCCCAGAAAAAACACCCACTCAATCTGTCCGACCCAGGCGGCGGACACTGGGTGTTGTCTCGGTGCGACCCGTCCTTGGTACTGTGCCGTCGACCGACTCTACACCGAAGCCCCGGAACCACGAAGCCCGAAGCCCGAACGGCTAGTTGCTGTAGTTACTCGGTGTGGGCAGTGTCGGGCGCGGTTGTGTGTTCGACTGCAGCCGTATGCTCGGCGATCCATTCGAGCAGCCCCGTTTCGGGAACCGAAAGTGCTCGCGTCGTCTTCTCGTAGTCCGGATAGCCACCGACCTCCGCTTGGCTATCGATGATCTCGCCGGCATCGCCGCCGACACGCTCGTCGATCAGTTGCTGGTCGACCGACGGCCGGTCCGCGGGCCGTGCGCCAGCGGTGGTAAGCACGAAGGTTGGGACGTCCTCCGAAGGGACGATCCGCTCGCGGTCCAGCCCGGACGGCCAGATTGGTGGCTCGTCGACGACGGTCGGGCCGTCGTCGGTTTGCGGTCGACCCGACGGAATCGAGACCGTATCGTCGGCGTACAGCGTTGCATCGTACTGATGAATTGCTCGCTCATCAAACGGGTAGGAGTCCGGGCCCATCTCGAAGACGTTGCCGACCGAGCTGATATCAGGGACTGCAGGGCTGTTGAAGTTGACCAGCGACCGGCCGTGGTTGTAGGTGTAATTGTTCGCAATTACCGCATCTGCCCGCGTCAGCGGATTTCGGCGGTTGTTGTGTGCAAACAGGTTCCCCATGATACAGAGGTCGGTCGACTCGTCGTTGATATGAAGCCCCCGCGAGTGAGGACCTTTTGGATGGATCGAATCGTACAGCCCCTCTGCGAAAATTGAGTTAATAAACGAACCACGATCACAGACGTTCGACATGCCACCGACCTCGTCAGTGCCCCACATCGCTGTACAGTGATCGAACATCACATCGTCGCCATCGATGACAATACAGTTTTCGTCATCCGAGGTCTCATCGCCCGCCATCACGCTGAGGTGTTGGGCTACACACTCGTCGCCGTGAATTCGGAACATCCCCTTGGTGATCGTAATGCCGGGGGCAGGTGCGGTCTGGCCGGCAATCCAGACCTGATCTGCTTCGAGCCGCAGGTTCTCCGAGGAGTCGAGTTCAATCACACCACCGACCTCAAAGACGATCACGGTGGGTTCGTCCGAGGCGTTGTCGAACGCCTCGGTGATCGAGCCCTCGCCCGTCGACTCGAGTGTGGTGACTGTCTCAACGTTGAGATCGTCGCCCGCCTCGTCGATCCAAGACGTCTCGGTGAACGTCTCATCCCAGCTAAAGCCGCCTGAAGGACGCGTGGAGTCGTCTGCAGCAGTTGAATCGGCAGCACGACCCCCATCGCCGTCGCCGTGCTCGGAGGCGAGTGCCGCTCGAGTGCTGAAAAGCGACAACCCCAAACCGGTTCCGAGAAGTCCGACGTATCCCCGACGGCTCAGGACGGTGGTCGACGATGAGCCACCGTCAACACACGAATCGGCCGCTGCTGGCTGCGTCCTGTTGTCGGGTTCACACGATTCAGAGACAGTCTCGCTGTCGTGATTACAACTCACGAAAACCTGTTCCGATCAGCTAATTATATGCCTTTTGAAAAAACTTCAAAACAGACTTTTCCATACTTTAGTATCTGATATGTAGGTGGCGTCGACAATGATCTAATGAATGACTGGCGTTGTCCAAATGTGTTTTTGAGCGCTTTCAAACCTATTTGAGCTTGTTTGACTTTCTCTTCGGTTGATCAACAACAGTTTACTTTGTTATAATAATTCGACTATACAATATATCAGATTACAAAGTTTATTGGAGAACAGTTGTCTGGAAGTGTTCCTTACCGCCCCTGTGGTCGACGTGTTTGTGTCGGCGAACAGCGGCTCAAGCGAGCAGCAAAGACGCCGCAGGTGAGAGCGAGAAAACAGATCGGAGGGGTGGCTTCGTAGCTCGAACCGTTAGTCAGCCGGTGGTTCGGCTTCGAGTTCCACATCGAGACAGGCACAGGCGTCCATCTCGGGATCAAAACAGTCGGGGCACTCGGGTTTGCGGTCGATAATTGTATCGAGTCGTTCGGCCACGGTGCCGTCGATGACGCTCTCTAACTCCCGGGCCTCCTCGCGGAAGTTTTTGACATCCAGTACGTTAACGAGAAAGCGCTCGATAATGCAGTACGTCTGGAGTGCATCACGGGCGCGGACGATTCCCTCATCAGTGAGACTCACACCCTTGTATTTCTCGTGTTCGGCCAGCCCACGGTCTTCGAGTTTGCCGATCATCTCGTTGGCACTGGCGGGGCTGACATCCAGCATGTCTGCCACACGGCCGGTCGCCGCAGGGTTGTCCTCCTGTTGTTGAATGAGATAGATCGCTTTGAGATACTGGTTTGCCGTATTCATTCGCGTTTCTCCATGATTTTCGTGACTTCCTCGGCACCGTCTCGTTCCTCGGATCGCAGCGTCCGCAGGACTTCCAGCAACTGCTCGCGGTCGACGCTGAACTCGGCGTCGCTGGCTTCGATCGCTTCGATCAGATCGTCATAAAACTTGTAGGCCGTCTCCTCGTTACAGAGCTGGTCGTACAGCACGCCGTCGAAATCCTCGGGTTTGGTCTGGCCGTAGCGTGCCTCGACGAGCGTTTCGATCTCGTCGAACGGGATGCTGTCGACCGAGAGATCCTCAATGAGGGCTTCGAGCCGTTTGCGGTGCTCGGCGGACTCGTCGGCCGCATGCGACAACAGCGCTTCGATCTCCGGATCGAGCACCCGCTCGTCGTCCGAGAGCGACTGGTAGTGTCGGTGTGCGCGGGCCTCGACGACCTCTTCGAGGACGATCCCGATCTGGAGCAGCCGCGCCAACTGACGATCAGAGCTCACCTGCTGGCTGAGACTCACGGGTATCCACCGGCTGATCCGTATCGATTCATATGTGATCTGAGAGCGTTGGCAACTTACGGTTTTCCCTCCCGAGTAGGTATCACACCAGCGACCACCAGTAGCGAAATGGTTATACTTTCGGCTTGTAGCCACTCCGTAATGAGTGGTGCTGGCAAACAGACAGTGTTGATCGTCGACGACGAGATGTCGTTGGCCGAGTTGTATGCCGACTATCTGGCCGACGAGTATGTGACGAAACTCGCCGCAACGAGCGGTGAGGCACTCGTCAAACTCACCGCCGACGTCGATCTGGTGTTGCTTGATCGACGGCTACCGGGAATGTCCGGCGACGAACTGCTCGGCCATATTCGTGACTGGGAGACTGACTGTCAGGTGATCATGCTAACGGCCGTCGACATCGATGCCGACATTCTCGAGTTGCCGTGTGAAGGGTATCTACAGAAACCAGTCGAGAAAGCCGAGTTGCTGTCGGCAGTCGAACAGGCGTTTCTGATCGACACATACGAACGGCTCGTCTTCGAGTACTACGAAACCAGAAAAAAGTACGCCGCACTCGAAGCAGAGTTCTCGCGAGGAAGCGTCGAGAACGATCCGTTTTCACAACTCGAAACACGAATCGAAGAACTCGAAGCCGAAATCAGCCAGACAGTCGACGCGTTTCCCGACAGCAAGATGCGCGAGGCGTTCCACGGCCTGCACCGAACCGACTGAGTAACGGATGTGGGCTGTGGCGTTCGGTCCGTTCTGTTGATGTTTCAGAACTGAACGCCGCCAGCGAGTGAGACTATTTACCTCCGAACAGTCGCTCTCGGAGCGAGCGTTTCTGCGGTCGTTCGGCCAGCAGCACCGAACACTCGACTTCGTTGAGCACCTCGAACGCAAGCGAGCCACGAACGAGCCGCGAGAGCAGTCCTTCGCGGGTTGCACCAATGATTACCATCGAGCGGCCCTCGGCATGGCGAGCGATTGCGCCCTCGACATCGCCCGTGGTGTCGACGATTCGGTCAGCCACCTCAAGACCGCGTTCGTCGGCCCAGTCGCTGAGGAACTGCTCGCCCGCATCGGCTTCGGATTCGTCGTCGACGACATACAGCAGCGAGACGTCCGAGCCCGCTTCAAGCAGGACTTCGGCGATGTCAGCCGAAAGATCCGAGCTGTGGCCACCTGCGGTGGGGACGAGCACATCCGAGATGTCGAAGCCACGGTCGTTCATCACGAGGAAATCACACGGCAGGTTACCGGTGAGTTCATCCAGCGGCTGTTTGACCCGACCTGCAGCAAGCGGTGAGCCGGGGTTCCAGCCCATGACAACCAGATCAGCGTCGTTAGTTTTTGCTGCATCGAAGACCTCTTCGAACGACCGGTGGGAGACGATGGTCTGGGTTTCGACGTCCGCACCGAAGGTAGTGGCATTTTCGCGGGCCGACTCCAGCAGCTTCTTCGATTCGGCGTCGATCCGGTCGACGTGTTCGGAGCCAGCATACAGTGGCGTCTGATCCGGCACCTCAACGATGTGGGTTGCGACGACGGTCCCATCGTTTGCTTTCGCGATGAGGCTGCCCAACTCAATGAGATCACGCTCGGTTCGAGGGTTCGACAGCGGCACCATCACACGGTAGTCGCTGCTGTCGGGCTGGACGGATTCGGCCACCGAAACGGCGGCGTCGGGCATCTGTTCGGAGCGATCCATGATATACTGGCCGAGATGACCTTGGTGGTCGGTTTCGCCGCGAGCGTAGATGAAATACCAGGTGACTGCACCGACGACGAACAGCGCCGAAAGTGCGATTTCGGTCGGGGCCATAAACCCTATCAACCCGAGCGACAGGACGATACCGGCGATTGGGGTGATCGGATACAGCGGCACCCGGAATGCTGGGTCGTAGCCTGCAGGATCCGTCTCCCGGAAGACAATCAGGGCCATATTCATCAGCGCATACACAATCAGGTGCAGCACACTGGCAGCCTGTGCGAGAATCGCCAGATCCCGTCCAAGGAAGATGATGAGCCCGATAATCATTGCACCCGTCACTGCAATCGAGCGGTAGGGTGTCGCGAACCGTGGGTGGATCTCGTTGAGCCAGTTGGTGACGATCTTATCCCGTCCCATTGCGAAGTTGATTCGAGCAGACGACAGGATCGATGCGTTGGCTGACGAAGCGGTCGCCAACAGCGCGCCGAGGGTCATCACCGTCGCCGCAACGCCCGCAAACCCACCGGGGAACGCTACTTCGGCAGCCTGGGCGACTGGCGCATCAAGGTCGAGTTCGGGCCACGGTACGACGCCGAGCATGATCGTAACCAGAATACCGTAAATAACTGTCACAATTGCCACACTACCGATAATCGCAATCGGAAGGTTCCGGCCGGGGTTTTTGAGCTCCTCGGCGACAGTTGCGATTTTCGCATACCCCAAAAACGAGACGAACACGAGTGCAGTTGCCGGGAGGATAGCACCGGTTCCGAACGGTGCGAGTCCTCCCTCGTCGACCAAGGTGCTGTAATCGAACGAAAGCCAGCCGGCGACGGCGAACGCACCCAAAATCGCCAACAGCAGAAAGACAATCACTGTCTGGATACTACCGGTTTCTTTCGCGCCGATGTAGTTGACGCCGACGAAGATGAACCCCGCCATAAGCGCACCAAGCTGGATATCATTGAGAAACAGTATGTTCGGCAGGGCCAACAGTGTCGTCAGATACTGCCCGAACCCGATGCTGTAAAACGCACTCGCAAACGCCAGTCCCAACCAGTCACCGAGGCCAGCAATCGAGCCGAACATCGGCCCCAGCGCGCGGTTGACGTAGTAGTAGCCACCGCCGGCTTTCGGCATTGCGGTTCCCAACTCCGAGACCGACAGCGCGTTGACCATCGCAATCGCCCCACCAATGAGGAACGAGATGACGACGACCGGGCCCGCTTCTTGGGCCGCAACGCCGGGCAGTACGAAAATACCCGCGCCGATCATCGTCCCGATACCGATAGTCATCGCCGAGACGAGCCCGAGGTCTTTGGCGAGTTCCTCGTCGCCCATTAGCTTGCCCTCCGGCGTTGCGTCTGTACTGTGGTTCGACATCGTGGCCCGGCTACCCCATCCGGCCAGTCGCTGTTCACTGTGAATGGTTGTCCGTCGACTCGTCGCATTCTATCGACTGCTATAGTCGAACCGTACTTAATCGGTTCGACAGAATAGTATTGAATGCTGAATTGAATACATAAACCGGCTACTGAATGCGTATTTTTCCTAAAAGATACTGTTTATTCGTTGTGGATCTCGGCTGAAGCACTCCGTCGATCCCGAATGCTTATGTCGACCGTCTCGCAGTGTCGACCATGGAGCAGCCAGCCGATACGTCCGACGGACTTCTCTCGCGAGTGCTCGTTCCCGTCGCGAACGAACCAGACGCCCGGAAAACAGCCACACAGCTGGCAGCCTACAGTCCGGAGACGGTGATCGCCCTTCACGTCGTCGAAAAGGGCGGCGGTTCGCCGGACAAAACCCCACTCGAGCAGAGCGAGGGAATCGCACGGGACTCGTTCGCTGCGGTCCAAGAACAGTTTCCGGATGTCGAGACGGCCACCGCCTACGATACGAGTATTCTCAACGGAATTTTCCAGACTGCCGAGGAGGTCGACGCCAGTGCCATCGTCTACCGATCTCGCGGCGGCAACCGACTCGCCCACTTCCTGTCTGGCGATCTCTCGCTGAAACTCGTCACGAGAGCCGACCGGCCAGTTATCGCGCTGCCGAAAATCGAGTAAGCCACTCAGGCCGACTCGTCGGTCGACTCGGGTGGATCGCCCGATTCGATCGCCTCTCGGCTCCGAAACGCTGACAGCGTCTCGTCGGCGATACCGTTGCGCGAAAACAGCGTGACTAGATCTCCAGCCGCGATCTGCGTCTCACCGTGCGGTGTTAACACCTGTTGGTCGCGCTCGATGGCGACCACAAGGGTGTCGCCGTCGAGAAGGCCGCGCTGGCTGGCCACTGCAAGCTGTCGGCCCACGATTGGGGCACCACCTCCAACAGTCACCTCGACGACCTCCGAGCCGCCGGCAAGACTCGTGAAATCATCGAGCGTTTTACGAGCCTCAGTCGGCCGAGGGCCGTACGGCGAGTAGGGATGATACGAATCGGTCTGAACCAGATCCTCGTCTTCGATCTCGATACCAAGGCTTGAAATCGTCCGAGCGATCCGCCGCAGGTCGTCAATCGCCTCGCCGACCGCCAGCACGTGGAGGTTTCGCCGCCCAGTCATCAGCTCTCGGACGTTGATTACGCCGGGAATCGCCCGCACCTTGCTGGCGTACGACTCGCGTTCTGCGACCGGCGCATTACACAGATACAGATTGGTCAGTCGCCCGTCGGCGGCCTCGAAGTCGACCCGCGCGTGGTAGCCTGCGATAATACCTGCGTTTTCCAAGCGGTCGATTCGGTTTCTGACTGTCGCCGGCGAAACGTCGACGGCCTCGGCAATCTCCGGGGCGGATGTCCCCCGCGCGTCGGCCATCAGTTCGTACACCACCCGCCGGTCGATCTCGTCAAGCTGGATGTCCATACAGGGCACTCACAGCCGACTCAAAAGACAGTTGCCGTCGAGAGACCCCACCGATGACGAAATCACTCTGCGCCGGAAAGAATGT
>Ga0207421_10001279_pt1 | contig 32635 bp, 24 predicted proteins | sample SodLakKL_010_SED_4_FD_187542 | JGI IMG/M metagenome (GOLD analysis project Ga0207421, IMG submission 187542) | Alkaline sediment microbial communities from Lake Tanatar, Kulunda Steppe, Russia - 8KL_010_SED (SPAdes) (version 2) | ecosystem: Environmental > Aquatic > Non-marine Saline and...
TGCTGGTGGCAACGATGTTGTCGCCCACCTGCGCAATCGTGCTGATGGCCAGAAACTGTGCCGCCTGACCGGATGAGGTCGCAACAGCAGCAACGCCGCCTTCGAGCGCCGCAATGCGCTTTTCGAACACATCGTTGGTGGGATTCATGATGCGGGAATAGATGTTCCCGAAGTCTTTCAGAGCAAACAGCGTGGCCGCGTGCTCGGTGTCATCAAACACGTATGAAGTAGTTTGATAAATCGGAACCGCTCTGGAGTTTGTAGCCGGGTCAGGCTCCTGACCGGCATGAAGCTGAAGGGTTTCGAACTTGTAGTTACGGGGTGTTTTGTCGTTACTCATGGCTTTTTGATGTTTTGTTTATCAGGTAGTTATTTAATGAAATTAGTTTTTGCCGGCAGCTTCGGCTTTCGGACGAATCAGAAACTGATGATCCACCTTGATGCACCTGTTCTGAATCAGACGGATGCCTTTGGCTTCGAGCGGTTCAAGCAGCTCGTTATGGGTTCCGGTGCCCAGCTGCAGCCAGATTATTTTGGGAGAAAGGGTGATGGCTTCCTCAACCACGGCGGGAATGTGGTCGGGACGGCGGAACACATCGATTACATCAACGGGAAACGGAATGGCGCTGAGGCTTGGATAGCAGGTTTCGCCCAGAATGCTTTCGGCTCCGGGGTTGACCGGCACGATTTTGTAGCCTGCCTGCTTCAGATAGCGGCCAACATAATGGCTGTCCTTGGTGGCGTTAGACGAGATGCCAACGATGGCAATAGTCTGCACCTGCTCAAGAAGCGTTTCGACTTCGTTTGTTTCTGCAGCCAGCTCGGGCGTGGCATATACTTTGTTGCTGTACCAGCTTCCAAAGGTTGATTTCATAATCGGATTTCAGTTTACAAAAAGTTTGAATTGTAGTTGAGCGTTGAGGCTTGCTCAAATCAAGTCTGAAATCCTGCACCGGGAGAAACAAAAAAAGCCTCTCCCGGGAAAGATCGGAAGAGGCTTTAAAAGAAGTGTATAAAATTGGAATACATCATAAAAAGCTACTTTCTCATCTTTCCCGAATTCGGTTAAACCGAACTTGGGCAGGATTTAGCACCTGACTCCCGGTTTTCACCGGAACGGTTGCTAAGGCTTCACAGGGCCTGTTCCCTCTGCCTTTCTTGATAAGAGTAAGATTCAAAGAACCTTTAAATCACGGCATGACAAGCGGACCCGGAGAAGCGCACATACACATTCGCATGCAGCAGCTACAACAGATGTTAATCCGGTTTGTATTGTCGTGATTTAAATTCATCTCTAAAACTATACACTAACAACCAATCAAATCAAGCATTATTTTATTTTTTTTGAGGTGCACATCAAATCTGTAACTAAACTACTGAGTTGCAATCGGTTGATATTGCTTTTAAACATCGCCTAAAGCCGTTTCTGAGAAACAAACTTTATGAAATCCTGTCGGTCAGGAAAGCACCCAACGGAGTGAAGCAGCTTCTTCATCATCAAAATTCCAGGTTCCGATCCCTCCGGTTGGTCAGCATTTTTTGATGAATTCTTCGTTTTCTTTTCGGTCAACAGCCCGTATATTTAGGGCCTGCCAGTTTTCAGGATGCCGGCGTGGCGGAATTGGTAGACGCGCACGACTCAAACTCGTGTTCCGCAAGGAGTGTCGGTTCGACTCCGACCGCCGGTACCAGAAACAAAAAAGCCCGGTGCATCTTTACGATGCCCGGGCTTTTTTTATAGGGTGATGGCTTCGTGCCATCAAGTGCTTTTATAATCCTATTCAGAATTGATCAAGGCCGACTTCTTCGGCATAGTTCTGCCGGTATACTGAGTCGCGTATAACCTTTTTCACTTCGTTGTCCTTACCCATAATAACCGTATGCGGCTTATGCTCTTTAGCTTCTTCCGGAGTCATTGTTGCGTATGAAATTACGATAATGCGGTCGCCGGGTGCGTTTAAGCGGGCAGCAGGGCCATTCAGGCAGACAACTTTGCTTCCGCGCGGTCCGGGGATGGTGTAGGTCTCTATGCGTGAGCCGTTGTTTACGTTCACAATCTGCACTTTCTCGTACGGAAGAAGATTACCCGCCTCAAGCAGATCCTCGTCTATGGTTACGCTGCCTTCATAATAAAGCTCTGCCTCCGTAACGGTAAGCATGTGCAGCTTGGACTTAAACATTTCGATAATCATAAAAATCTGATTGGTAAAGCTTATTGAAAAAACCGTTTCCACTTTCAGTTCGAAATGCAGAAACCGACTACATAACATCGTACGCTTCAGTTTAGTATATGCGACGAATTATGAAGTCTGTATGTCGTTAATCAAAACAACGACACAGCCTTCAAATATAAGAATAAATTGGGAATCATGTGCTTACTCCCGTTTCACTTCAATCCAAATTGCTTCTTTTGGTAAAACGAATTTCCTGCCCGCCCTGAAAAAGCGTAACACCGGTTATGTTTCCCGTATCATCACGCTGGAACATAATCGTTGCAGGTACGACTTCATAAAAAAAGCGATCTTCACCTTCAGGGTAAACAGACGCAAACGGCTGACCGCTCAACCGGGCTGAAATGTGGCCATCAGCTGCGCGAATCTCGTAACTCATGCCTATTTCCGAATCGAAATGCCCGGCATATTCCATGAGCTGCTCGCGACTCATTTCTACTTTTTGAGGTCCATCTGGCGCTTCGGTTGTGTGCTTAAACTCGAGCCCTATGCCACCCTGTCGTAAAGTAAAACCCGAAGAGCGTTCGTCATCTTCATCCATCACAAACTCAACTTCTGCTCCGACCATGGTATTTCGGAACGTCAGGTTTTCGACAAACTCCAGCGGAAGTGCGGGCTGCCCCTGAATCTGCCCGCGAAGTACGCCTTCAGTATAAGTGATGGTCATCATACCGATATTCGGATTCAGATACATACCCGTAAGCCGGTTCGCAAGATCATCGTCAATGGCCGAATAATCAGGCAAGGAGCGCATTTCGTACGTATCGTTAACCAGATGCATGGCGATATCGCCGACCTCTGTATTCGAGTTCGTGAGTGCCACGGCCCCGCGGCCTGTCTTTGTGCTGAAAGCTGCAAAAGCTCTGTAGCCGCCGGTTCCGCCGCCATGACTTACAATTACATCTCCGTCCTCCAGCTCGTGAACAAACCAGCCGTTACTCATGTGGCGACCTTCCCGCATTTCATGAATAGGTTCATGCGCTTTTCTGACCGCTTCGTCGCCATCAAACTCCAGATAGCCATACTGCGCCTTAATGTAAATGGCCATGTCGTGTGCACTGCTTTTTAGCTCGCCAAGCCCGCGCATTTCATCAAAATTCCAGGATGATGCAGGTTCACCAAATGCGGAGCCTGCAGCCAGTCTTGATTGATCGGATTCAGGAACTTCCCGATACGTGCTGTTCATTCCAAGTGGACCGGTGATGCGCTCCGCAAGCAATTCATCAAAAGGCTTTCCGGAGAGCTCCGATACCAGATAACCCAGCAGCTTGTACGCGTGGTTTGAATACTCAAACTCTTCACCCGGCGCGTGATTGTAGGTAAGCGAGTTGGAGTACTCGATCATCGCCTCGATGGTGTAGTCCTTGTACGGATCATTACCATCAGCGGGAACCATGTTATCCGGCAGGCGCGGAATGCCGCTTTTATGGCTCATCATATGGGAAAGGGTGATGGCATCTCCGTGGGGTTCGGGCAGCTGAAGCCGGTGGTCAGATCCGAGGAGCTCGTTAAAGGTAACGTCGGCATCCAGACCACGCTCCTCGAGCAGCATCATGAGCAAGGAAGCCGTAAACGTTTTGGTGATGGAGCCAATTTCGTAAAGTGTATGCTCGTCAGGAGTCCGGGTTTTGTCGAGCGAAGTGTAGCCCAAACTCCGGTAGCTGACTTCACCCTGCTCATCTACAAACGCCATGCTTATTCCAGGCATTTGATCCAGACTCATGCGTTTTTCGATATCAGAAATGAACGCATCAGAAAACTGAGCCTGAGCAGAAACAGCAATGCTCACCATAAGCAAAGCAACTGTGAGGGTTTTAATAGCGACTTTGTACATAATCAATATTCTAATTTGTAATAAGAAAAGATGGATGAGTCGATTACGATTAAGCTAATCAAAAGATTCAAAATACACCTGTCCTACAAAAAATTATGAAGGGCTACTTTGGGTTAATAAAAAACAAACCCCATTTACTTATTGTAGATTACAAGTGCTGAAATCGGATACAGATCTTTTACCTTTTGTGCGGACAAAAGGTAACCAAAAGCCGCCGGGCTGGGGAAAAAACTTAGCTAAAGCGTACTCCGTTCCGCTTCTTAACGCTATTTTTTCCATAGGCCGGGTTGATTGGATACACGTTTCACCATAGTGATTTTTAGTGCTTTCTTTTTTTAGTGCCTGCCTAACAGACTTGGTAGTTTTCCTTCAAGTTCAGATTGGCGATAAAAGTATCTAATTTGCTTTCCCGCAACAAAACTGGATTCAGATCAGAATTGACCCGATTCCGCTTCAGCGGTTTTATGAAACTGAATATCATACAGGCGACGGTATAGTCCGTTTGTTTGCATCAATTCGTCGTGGGTACCCTGTTCTGCTATCTGCCCGGCCTCGAGCACCAGAATAGTAGTAGCGTTCCGGATGGTCGAAAGGCGGTGGGCAATCACGAATGTTGTACAGGTCTGCATGAGGTTTCCAAGCGCCAGCTGAACGGCCGCTTCAGACTCGGAGTCAAGCGAGGAAGTGGCTTCATCCAGAAGCAGAATCGACGGACGCTTCAGGATGGCGCGGGCAATAGCGATACGCTGTCTCTGTCCGCCGCTCAACTTCACGCCCTTCTCTCCCACTAAAGCCTTGTAGCCGTCAGGATGCTCTCGTATGAACTCATCGGCCTGTGCCCTTACCGCGGCTTCTTCCACCTCCTCATCGGTTGCATCGAGCCTTCCGTAGCGAATGTTTTCTATGATGGATGTGCCAAACAGCTGAATATCCTGTGGCACCACCGCAATGTGATTCCGAAGCGACTCCTGTGTGAGACTCCGCACATCAATGCCATCAACCTGCACCTCTCCGGAACCAGCCTCATAAAAGCGCGGGATTAAATTAAGCAGCGTCGTTTTTCCGGCACCGCTCGGCCCGACAAGCGCAATAATATCCCCAGGTTTACACTCAAAACTGATGTCCTTCAGCACCGGCTGATCCTCATCATATGAAAACGAAACGTCCTTAAAAGACACTGAGCCGTCCGTTTTTTCAAGGGTGATGGCATCCGGGTGGTCGCTTATTTCCGGGATTTCATCAAGCAGCCCAAACACCCGCTCCGATGCTCCAACCGCGCTGCTGAACACAGTATAGATGCGCGACATCCCGCCCAGTGAGCGTCCGATATTGAACGCAAAAAAGATAAACGCCACCAGGTCACCCGCGGTAAGACGACCGGCCAGAACCTCTGTTCCGCCGTACCAGAAAATGATGATCATGGTTGTGAGGAAAAGCATCCCCACCGACGACCAGAACAAATTACTGTACAATACCCGCTTCCGCGCCGTGCCAAACAACTCCTCGACCTGATGATTGTATCGACCGGTTTCATACTTTTCACGCGCAAATGATTTCACGGATTGTATGGCTCCTAGCGCTTCCTCAGCAACGGAGGTGGTATCGGCCAGTCGGTCCTGCACCTCACGGGAAAGGGCGCGAATCATGTTGCCGAAATAACGAACCGCAATAGTGAGCACCGGCACGGTCACAAAAATGACCAGACTCAACCGCCAGTTCAGGTAGACCATAAGACCAACCGAGCCAACAAGGCTGATGGTTTGGGTGATGCCTTCCGAAAGCGTTCCGGTTACCGCATCCCGGATAGCGGCCACGTCGTTTGTGAGTCGGGAGGTGATTTCACCCAGTCGTTTGTTAGCAAAAAAGCGCAGGCTGAGATGGTTCAGGTGTTCGTAAACAGCTTTTCGTAAATCAGCCACGATGCGTTCACCAACCCAATCGAGGGCGTAACTGCCCCAGAATCCAAGAAACGCCTGAGTGATAAACAGGCCAATAAGCACAAAGGTGATGGTGTTAAGGACATCACGGTTGCCTTCATCGAAAACGGCATCAAGCAGTTCCCGCAGCCCGAGCGGCACGGCCAGCCACACAAGCGTGGCAAACAGCGAGGCGATAATTGCCAAGGTGAGCCTAAGCGCATAGGGCCGGGCAAGCGACAAAATGCGCTTGTATTGATGTAAAGAGGATGTATTTGTGTTCGACATAGTTTATTTAATAAAACTGTTTAACGACCACGGGTTTGGAAACGTTCTGAAATTATTGTGATGATAGTACAATGGAGCCGAATAACTTAGCCTGACAATCGCTCTTTTTTCAAAGCTTAATGCCCCTTTGACGCGAATGATGGACTTTTCATGAGCGTTGTTAAGAGACTTTAAATCAAAGACAATGCCACTTATTTTCACTGATACTACGACAATCAAACCAGACGGCAGCGGTACCGCACGCTATGCTAAAGAATTGTCTGATGAGCTTCACAACCGAAGCAGCCTGGTTGTTGCAGATCGCACGTGGTCACCGGCACGGTCAACAACTGAAGCCTTATCCCCTCATCGTGCATTAAACGCAGAATGGATTGCAAACAGAACAAATATCAAGGCTGATGCAGCCATTTTTCCCAATTATTTCATGCCGCTGGGCTGGCCATATCCATCTGCAGTAACAATACACGACGTTTCGTTTTTGTCGCATCCACAGTTTTACAGTCCTGAAATGAGACTGTACTATAAAACCAGGATAAAACATACCCTGCGAAGAGCAGATCTGATTTTAACCGTTTCCCAGGCATCTAAAACAGCAATAGTAAAATACCTTGATGTCAATCCGGAAAGTATACTGGTTCACCCTCCATCCGCTCCATTAAAGCCAGTCAATCCGATTCCGCAGGCTGAACAGCCTTATCTGCTGTATGTCGGAAATCTGGAGCCGAAGAAAAATATCCTTAAGCTGATACAGAGCTTTAACCTTATTGGGGAAAACAGCGGATACAGGCTTATTCTTACGGGTAAATTTCACGGCAGCAAACGCTGGAACCGTATGATCAGGAACCTGATTGATTCATCGCCCACCGTGGTATGGGACGGCTACGTTACTGACCAAAAACTAAAAGACTATTTGAGCTACGCCTCCGGGCTGCTGCTAGTCAGCCACGTTGAAGGATTTGGATTACCCGTAATGGACGCTTTGTCTATGAACATACCTGTTCTTACTTCATCAGACCCGGCTTTGAGGGAGGTTGCCGGAGAATTCGGGTTAATTGCCGAAGCAAATCATACTGAATCCATCGCTGAAGGAATTGAAAAACTCATCAGCAAAAAAGGGTGCATTAACGCATGTTCCGAAATACAAAACCGCTACGGGCCAGATGCCTATAAGGAAGGTATCACTCAAATTACGGACCGGCTCATAAAACCAAAGCAGTTCTATTTTCCATCAAACCTGATGGAAGATACATTTGTGGGGCACGGAGATAAGATGAAGAAAGCCATACTTGGCAGTATAGCCTATGCCTCTGTGTTCAATACCGGTATTCATGCGGATAAATTGTTTCATGCTTTATCGTTTCCCGTCACTAAGCGCTCTGATTTCAGGAATGCTCTGCCCGGTCTGCTCAATAGTCAAAAATCAGTTTTGAACATCAAAAATGAAATTATTCAGATAACTGCGTTTCAATCTTATGAACAAATGGACAGCCCGGAATCAGCAGCTATCGAGTCGAAAAGGGTGCGGAAAAGGCATTACAAGATAATTCGTACGCTGCTTGGTATACCGTTTATAAAAGGCATTTATTACTCCGGAGGAACCGTTCACGGGAGTGGTCTTGGCGATAAAACAGACCTTGACCTGCTTGTAATCGCAAAAAAAGACTGCGTCTGGATTACGTATGCTCTTATACGTATTATCAGCTGGTTATTCGGTAAATCAGAGAGCGTATGTGCTAATTATATTATAGATGAAAAACGACAGGAAGTAGGCTGGCAGCGAGATTATTACACGGCATTTCAACTTCTTTTTCTAAAAAAGATTGCTCTAAAACCGAAAGTAAATCACATACGTGCCGAAAACTCATGGGTAAAAAAGCACTTTCCAAACCACCCTGCCTTTCCCCCTCCGGTTTCGGAAAAAATCAGCAGTCATTTTTCATTTTTCTCAATTATCAATTTGAGCATTATGTTTATCTGGTCACGGATGTGGAGTAGCAGAGGTTTAAAAAGTGGCAGCGGCGGGCTGTTGTGGGATGCGCATCGCATCAAGCTGCATACTAATGATCACAGGCCCCGGGTTTCTGCCCGGTTCAAAAAAATTACGGAACATCTCTTTTCTATCCCTCCGACCTCACAGAAGACCGCCCGGGAACGCGAGAAGATGTAGCAGCTATGCTACTTTAAGAGAAAGTAGCATAGTTTTCAAGAGCGCCGCAGAGGCCCGCCATTTGTGGATGAATTCATATTCGCTAGTTAAAAACCGGATCTGGAGCAGCACCCACGCTCTAAAAACATGTGCAGGTTTGTAAAGACTGCGGTTTCGTGCCTTCAGTTCTTCAAAGATGTGCTTATGCAGATAGCTTACATCCTCTGTGTTCAAAACCGGATTCATACTGATACTTGTTAAAAGGGTTAGTATATCAATCCAGACCGGGCCCGGGCCTGCAGGTTTGGAAAGGGCGTCGATGAGCACAAGGCGACCATATTCTTCCTGAAATATTATGTTACCCAAATGAAGATCACCATGTATGATTACATCGTGCTCTTCCATGTTTTCTGCACTTATCTGATTGGAATACCAATCTGAGATTGCTTTAACAGCGTTTAGAAGAACCGGGGCATCATCAACCTGCTCAAGGGTGATACCTTCGTAATATGGTATAAGAACCGCATCACCCTTTTGCGTAAGACCCGCAGCATCGGCAGCCATCACGTTGTATAGTGTACGATCCGTATGAACACGAAGACTTGTCTGATTATATGACCGAAATGTGAGCAACTGTTTCAGCAAGGCTAGTGCGGACTGACCAGCTTTCGGATACTTGATAAAATATGAACCTTCGTAAACGTCCATCACATGGATTCTGTTAGCTAAGCGTTACTTTGAAAACATAACTTCACTTTCCTGTTTTGAGCAAACACATTCTGGTTCTCGGCGGTTCGGGCTTTCTTGGTAAAGCCGTTATAAAAGAATTAACCAACCGCGGACACCGCATTACGGGCCTTTACAGAAAAACACCTTTACCCGAGGGCGTAACGTCTGTACAGGCAGATATCCGTTCCTTCCAGTGGAGCAGACTAAATAATGATTTACCAGACATCATAGTCCATCTTGCAAGAATACCGGGCAGGCGGAAGCTTTCCAGATTCATAGCCGGACTTCAGGGCAAACGCGCAAGCCACAGACTCATACGCTGGATGCAAACGTTGCCCCAGGCTCCTCACATGGTTTATGTTTCAGGAACGCTTGTATATGGTGACCGGGATGGCAGAAATGTAACGGAAAACTCACCGCTCAGCCCAATCGCTTTTCAGCGGGATTACATTAAGGCTGAATATCCTTTTCTTGATGAGCTAAGTAAAAACAAGCTTCCCGTTTCGATAGTCAGGCCGCCATGGATAATCGGGCCCGGATCATGGTTTAGTCAGTTTTATTACTATCCGGCAAAAAAGACCGGACAGGTTACGCAGTTTGGTGATGGTACAAACCTCATGAGCCTGATTCATGTGAGCGATTGTGCTTCGCAAATTGCAGATGTTGCCACGCAGGAAGAGCTAAACCAAATCTATAATCTTTACTCCTGCCCGCCAGTCACGCACGAGGAGTTTATAAAACTTGTAGCACAGCAGACCGGGGCTGAAATCAAAAAAATGAGCAGTTCAGATCTGCGGAAGAAGTTTGGCAAGACAGTGTGGGAAGCGCTCACTTTTTCAATGCACGTTACAAGTACAAAAGACCTTATCATTGATCATCCCAACAAGCTGGCGGATCCGGAAAACGCTGTATCAATGGCCGTCCAGGAGCTCGAAAATAAGCAATGAAAACCCAGTAATTTCAGGCAGGCTCCATTTCGTACAGGCTGTATTCGCCGGTATTCCAGAAAGGTGTGCCCGAAAGCTTTTTATCTGCTTTCCAGAGCATTTCCGCTTTACTGCCAAGAGGTTTCAGCAAATGAGAGCGGTACCAGGCAGGGTATAGTATGCTGTAGCCTCTTTTACCTACGATATTGAACTCCGGCGTAAAGGCGCTTCGTATGTCACCGTAAGAAAGCACCCTGCTCGGTATTTTTCGGTGATCGGAGTAGCCTCTCCATCTATTTCTCACCCGCTCAAAGGCTCTGTCGAACCGGCCTTTTACCAGCCAGAGCGGTATTTCCGTCAGGTAGTATCTGTTCACAAAGGTCAGAATCATCCTGCCGTCTGGTGTGCAATTATGCTTAAGGTCACGGGCGGCCTGGCCAAGATCGAACACCGTATTCAGGCCTCCGAAATAAACATAGATCAGGTCAAACTTCTGACCGTTAAATGCCTCCTCAATATCTTCTGCGGAGCCAACGGCAAGACGCACATTTTCCAGACCCAGCTTCTCACATCTTTTTTTGGTGAGTTCGATCATTTCCGGTGAGATATCTATGGCATGTACCGTGCTTTCGGGATATTTCCTTGAAAAATATTCCACATCGAAACCAGGTCCGCAGCCCAGCTCAAGTATATTTTGAAACGACTTTCTTTCCGTAATCTCCCTGAATGAATTCCGAATTCTTTTAAGCACCGGATTTTCATCGTATCGCTGCTCGAAATCTCTGGCGTCGTCATCATAATACGAAGCCACTTCTTTGTAGTATTCCGTAGGTTTAGTAATATTCATGACGTCTTAACAATGGGGACTTCTCCAGCGTTTAAACGATTTTAAAAGGCTGAAAAATCAGAAGTTTTGTAACAACCCATAACCACAGTGTATTATCCGGGCATTTTAACTTCCGGCTTTTTCCCGCCTCTGTCTCTGTAGATGTGGAAATTGGAATCCAGCGTGAGAATATATCCCCCCTGCTCCTGACACAACCAAACCAGACTGAGGTCTGCTAAAGAACCCGGCATATCTGCATACTGCCGCACCTGAAAGAATACCTGAAGCGGATCTTCGCTCAGCACCGGCTCAACAGAAAGAACGCCGTCGCGAATCATGCCCGCAATGGCTTCCAAAACGAGCGGATTGTTTTTAGTGAGAAACAGCACCTCCGAAAGCACCGCGTCGCAGGTTTTCATGGGCGCGTTTACTTCCGAGAAAGCACTAACCGCCCAATTGTGCCACTGATCCCGTCGGTTAAAAAAAGCTACCAGCGGGCCGGTATCAAGAAAGACTGCCCGAGCCATAGCCATCGAGATAGGTTTTATTGGTTGAAAGATCGGGTGCTTCTTCGATTATACCGGCATATTTCGCGACCTGATCACTAACCTTGTTGGCTGCAACCGAGGCTTCGTAGGCCTCCAGGGAGCTTTCCACTAAACTCATAACGACCTCTTTCTGAGACGTACCATGCAGCTTTGCCAGCTTTTTGATTTTCTCCTTCTCGGCTGGTGAGAGCTTCATACCGAACCAAACTATTTTATCTTCTGAATGTGCCATTTTGAACTCCTTTTGTAATGTTGCAACCAAATTAATAAATGTTGCAACCTAAATCTAGCCCTTGCTATTAATCAAAAAAAGCCCGCAACTGACAGTTGCGGGCTTTTTTATGAAACGCATTATGATTCAAAAATCAGGCTTCGAGCAGATTATTGATTTCATCGAGCATGTCCTCGAGGTGCATGCGTGTCTGAGGATTGGCGGCACTGCCTACACGACGCTCAATCTGAGTGCGGACCAGTCTCAGGTTTCCGCGCATGAGTGAGCGGGTTTCACCAGACAGGTTATCGCTGTCAAGACGGTTGGCAATCACATCCACCCAGTTACGCTGCAGGTTACGGCGATACAGATCGATATTCGGGCTTGATGTATCAAGCTCAGACCAAACGCCCTGACGCACATCGCGCAGCATATGCGTTACGCGGTATACTTCCATTTCGCTTCCGTGCGTAAGCTCGATTTCAGCCATGCGCTTAATCCGCTGATCGCTCAGTAGCTGCATCAGCATAGAACGCTGCGCCTGCATGATGCGGTCGGATGCACCAGCCGGCTCCAGCAGTCGAAGAATTTCAGGAGTTAGCAGGTAGTGTGGAGTCGAGAATCCTTCATCGATGAGGAATTCGACAGCTTCAACCTGACGGTAGCGTTCTACCGGCGTGTGAATCTCACCTTCCTGACCGTAGACTTTCTGATGGCTGATTACACCACCAACCCAGTTAACAACATGGCCAAGATAACGGCTTCGCTGCTGTACTACGTTGTTGTAGAGCTCCTCAAGCGTGCTGTAATCTTCGCCTTCCTGTCCGGCAGATTCAACAATAAACTCCATAATACGCTTCAGGTTAGCGATTCCGTACTCACTGCTTTTAACGTGGTTATCACCAAGCGCTTCACGCTGCTGTGTAGGATCGATATTGGAAAGGTTTCCAAAGCGAAGCATAGGCTCATCCATCTGGCGGGCAGCGATTTCATTCAGAAACGGACGCTCTTCCTGTGGAGTGGTTGCTTCAGGAAATGGCTTATAGCCCCATTCGATGGAGAATTTATCATAAATAGAAACTATTGGGAACATATATGCATTGTCGCCCGGCTGAGCAACGTAGTTCATACGTGCATAATCCATGATGGAAGGTGTAGTTCCGTATTTCTCGGTAAAGCTCTGGCTGCGGAGACTATCAGTTGGCACCATGCCACTAGCCTTCATGTTGTGCGGCAGACCAAGCGTATGGCCTACTTCGTGTGCCACCACATAACGTACAAGCTCGCCCATCAGATCGTTATCCATCGGGAGGTTCCGTGCACGATCGTCTACAGCGGCACCCTGAACAAAGTACCAGTTGCGTAGCAGATTCTGCACATTGTGATACATGCTAATAGAAGATGTGATGATTTCACCACTTCTAGGATCGTTTACGTGCGGTCCCTGAGCGTTAGCAATCTGAGAAGGATACCAGCGAACGGTCGGGAAACGAATATCCTCGGGACTCCAGTCAGGATCTTCTTCAGGAGTCGGGGCCATTTTCGCAACGATAGCGTTAGTAAAACCGGCTTCTTCGAATGCAACCTGCCAGTCTTCAACACCTTTCAAAACGTATGGGATGAGCCACTCAGGAGTAGCATAATCAACATAAAATGTAATCGGCTTCACGGGATCAGACATTTCTGCATCAGGATCCTGCTTTTCGAGTCTCCAACGGGTAATCATTCTGTTTCGCTTTGCCCGGTGTTCAGGACTGCTGAAATCTACCGTATTTACAGAAAAGTATCCCACACGCTCATCGTGAAAACGGGGCATCATTGGGGTTTCTGGAAGACGCATCATGGAGTGATTCATCTTCACAGAAATGGTGCCAAGATTCCATCTGCCCGGAACGCGTTCGGTTTCGTAAGTTAGTACGCTGCGAACTTCAACGTTTTCCGGGAAAGAACGAACGCCGTCGATAAAGCTTCGGCTTGGATCCAGACGACGCGCCTGAAAGCGCTGGCGTGGAGACATTTCGTTAACATCAGTCGAATAGAGGCGGGTAACATCAACAACTACAGCTGTTGAGTCGTTATTGTAGGTTTCGATATCGAAGGAAGCGATAATAGGCGCAAAGGATGATGCTTCCACTCCTCTGAAGATATTGTCGGTCGAATCGGCCGTAATATCATAAATCATCGAGCGGAACAAAATTTTCTCGTGCGACTTTTCCCAGCGAACAACCTGGTTATTAAAACGCTGACCACCGTATCCGAGTCCGGTTTGGGTTTCAGCAATACGGCTGACGAGCAGCATATCACGGTTCAATTCGTTCATCGGTATTTCAAAAAACACTTTATTGTCTTTTTGAATTACTGTAAACATTCCCTCTTCTACAGAGTCGGTTTCATCTATAAGCTTATCATAATCGGACTGTGGAGCTGCTTGTGCCACTATTCCGTTCGAGCCATTATCTGCGGCCGATTGTGATCCGGAACAGCCTGTAAGGATCAAGGCACCGGAAAGTAAAATACTGTATAGTACGTGCTTCATGTGAGTTAGTTGGTTTGGAGTTTGTGTAGCATTAAGCCACAATAAATTAACCTTAGCCGAATAAACCAAACGTATCTATACACATGCACTAATTGTTTTACAAAACTTCGTAGTTTTAACGTAAAGGTGCCAATCTCATAATAGCAAAGAACAAGAAACAAAACAGACCACCTTTGTGTATAAACACTTGAAATACTTGACTATAATCCACATATTTGTATCTAAACAAAAAGATAATCATCAAAGTCAGATTCATGAAATATTTAGCCCTTACTTTGTTTATTGCAGCAATTTTTGTTTCTGTATCAAAAGCACAAACTACCAGCTTTCCCACAGGCCTTGGCATCGAAATAGAAGGCGATTACTCTCTTTTGGTTTCGGAAACCATAGTACACCCTGCCAGTAATGTACAAAATGACCTTATTTCACATCATGCTGGTAATTACAAAGACACAAACAACCCGGATTTTCTAAATCCTACCTTCCGATACACTCAAAGCAGCTTGTTTACGCACAGCCATCGTCGTAACGCAGACGCCTTCACTAACTGGCGCCCGGTAGATAACCGCTACGAAAACCGTACACAGATTTTTATTGATGGTGCCCGGGGGCTCTTCCAAGTGATTCGGGGTCAGTGAATGATTATAAATGATGAATTAAGTTTCGATATGGAACTCAGGTCTCTTCACCCGATAAGATCAGCCGCCTTCACATTCAAAACTTAAAACTCAATTACTCCACATCCTGAACGCATCTAACCGCAAATCCTGAGGTTTTCCGCTCTATTCTGCGCTCAACGGCCGGATCATTGTTAAAGAGTGAGCGTCTCCATGAGAATTCTGCCAGCTCTTCGGTTGATGTCCAGTATGAGCCAACAAACCCCAGCTGACGAAAGCCGCCGTCAAAGAAATCCCGGAATCCGCTTCCAACAGCTGTAAATCCAGATTCATTAGTAGCTCCTTCATTGGGCTGAACCCAAAAATCACTGCCCTCTGCCCGCATAATGCCGCCAAGGTTGATGTTGGCACCACGTGCGCCTTCGATATCCACTTGGTTTGCAGGCAGTCCTAGAAACATCTCAAGCTCTTTCCAGTCTTCGTCGCTTGCTACGTGCCAATCCTGTGGACAAATATTCCGGGTATCAGACGCGGCGTACCAGTTATAGAGCTGCCCGAATATTTCAGGGGTATCAGGATCATTCATATAAATACTTCGCGCTGGCTCGCGCGTGCCGGACCATTCAAAGCCGGGTTCCACAAATGGAATGGGATCGCCGTTTGCAAATGCGGATGATCTCAGGTTTTGAGTAAACCAGCGCTGGTTTCCGTAAACCCGCGTCTCATACTCATTGCCATCAATATCCTCAACAATAAATGGCGGCGTCTCGAGAGTTGTTACCGTTTCGGCAACGCTGAAGGCCGTTCCAAGTTCATTGGTAGCATATGCTTTGATGAAATATTCTGTCTCCGGTTCAAGGTCTTTAAACAGAGCGTTGTAGGTGCCAAGACCCGAACCGGCCTCAATGCAGTTGTCGTCCAGGTTAGGCGATGGTTCTGTACTCAGGCACACCCCACGGGTGAATACATCTGCCTCACCGGCATCTCTCACCTCAGCAGTAACTTCAATAGCGGTGTCGGTTATCTCTGAAAGTTCAACAATGGTTACGTCAGGGGAACCTTCAGGATTGTCGGGCCCCGTTACCAAATCAACGCAAGAGTAGGTAAGCAGCAGCAGTACTACTACTAGGCCCGGTAATAATACAGAAGAAGTTTTCATAGGTAAAGGTCTGAGGTGCAGTTTATTTAGCTGTTATGTTATACTTTAAGATACTCCTGCCAGCCAAAAAAAGAAAATACAGGCATATTGTTAAGTTTTGGCCCAATTATTTAGCTTCATTTGGCTGAATTTCAATCATTATGCCCGATACAATATATATCTCAAAAAGCGTATCATATTAGCAACACATCATCCTTTTCCAGTTAGTACATTGTAGTTAAATAAAATTTTAGTGCTCAAATTCCTCCACCAGAATTGCAGACTTGCCCATGCTTAAACCAGAAGAACTTAAAGCCACCAAATGGCACACTACGGATGCTGAAGAAGCCCTAAACAAACTCAAAAGCGACGCATCAGAAGGTATTACATCCGATGAGGCAAAAAAACGTCTCGAAGAATTCGGCCCCAATAAACTACCTGAACAAAAGCAGCGCGGCCCGCTCATGCGACTGCTTATGCAGTTTCATAACGTGCTTATTTATGTGCTATTAGCTGCGGCAGTGGTAACCGCACTTATGGACCACTGGATTGATACCTGGGTGATTCTCGCGGTTGTGGTTATAAACGCGGTAATTGGTTATGTGCAGGAAGGGAAAGCCGAGCAGGCACTCGAGAACCTCAAAAAGATGCTTTCGCTGAAGGCAAACGTGGTTCGCGATGGCCGGCGAATGGAAATTAATGCCGAGGAGCTTGTACCCGGCGATATCGTAAAGCTGGAATCGGGAGATAAAATCCCGGCCGATATTCGCATCATCGCTCAACGAAACCTCAAGATTGAAGAATCGGCTCTCACAGGCGAATCGCAACCGGTAAATAAGACGACAGAACCCGTTGACGAAAACGCTGTTATCGGCGACCGAAAATCCATGGGCTTTAACAGCACCATGGTTACCTACGGCCGGGCCACAGGAATTGTGACAGGCACCGGAGCCAACACAGAAATTGGCAAAATAAACACCATGATGGGAGAGGTCGAAAAAATGACAACTCCCCTCTTACAGCAGATAGACGGCTTTGGAAAGCAGCTTTCCGTTGCCATTCTTGTACTAACTGCAACCATGTTTGCGGTCGGATACCTGTTCCATGATTACGAAATCTCCGAACTGTTCATGGCCGTAATTGGCCTGGCTGTGGCCGCCATTCCGGAAGGACTTCCCGCCATCATGACCATCACCCTGGCGCTTGGCGTGCAGCGAATGGCATCAAAAAACGCCATCATACGAAAACTCCCCTCTGTGGAGACACTTGGCTCTGTTACGGTAATTTGCTCCGATAAAACAGGGACCCTCACCCGAAATGAAATGACGGCCAAAACCGTCGTTACTGCCAACAGTATGTATGAGGTTGAAGGAACCGGATACGAACCCAAAGGTGAAATAAAATCTCCTGATTCTGGTTTTGATCCGAAGAATGATGACGCCCTCACCCGCTTGCTTCAGTCGGTCTACCTGTGTAATGAGGCCGAAATAGAGCAAAAAGACGAGCAGTGGATTCTAAAAGGGGACCCGACCGAAGGCGCTCTCATCACCCTTGGACAAAAGGCGGGAATCCAGAATGATGTGGATGGCTTTTCCCGCCATGATACCATCCCCTTTGAGTCCGACCATAAGTTTATGGCCACGCTTCACAGCGATAAATCGGCCGGAAAGGATGATCGCATCATCTTTTTAAAAGGAGCTCCGGAGCGGGTAATCGACATGTGCGGATCAGCTCTCACAGAAAAAGGTGAAGGCGACCTCGATTCAGAATTCTGGCACGGGCAGATAGACAAAATTGCTGCCAGAGGTGAACGCGTAATTGCGGCCGCAATGAAGAAAGCGTCTGCTTCGGCCGGTAAAATCGAGATGAGCGACGTAAAAGAAGACCTCGTTTTCCTTGGCCTTATTGGTATGATCGACCCGCCGCGACCAGAAGCTATTGAAGCCATCAAAGCGTGTCAGCAGGCAGGAATTAAAGTTAAGATGATAACCGGCGATCACGCTATCACGGCCAGCGCCATTGGCCATGAGCTTGGCATATGTGAAGAGAAAAAAGCCATAACCGGCTCCGAATTGGAGCAGACCTCCGACGAAGACCTTCGCAAACTTGCACACGAATATGATGTATTTGCCAGAACCAGCCCGGAGCATAAGCTGCGACTGGTAAAAGCCCTACAGGAAAACGGTGAGGTCGTTGCTATGACCGGCGACGGCGTGAACGATGCCCCTGCGCTCAAACGAGCCAGCGTGGGCGTCGCCATGGGTATAAAAGGCACGGAGGTGACTAAAGATGCGTCCGACATGGTGCTGGCAGACGACAACTTTGCATCTATCGCGAAGGCAGTCGAGGAAGGACGGACTATTTATGACAATCTGCGAAAAGCCATTTTGTTCATTTTGCCAACCAATGGCGCTGAAGCATTTGTGATTATGGCAGCCATATTAATGGGTATTGCCCTTCCGATTACCCCCGTTCAGATTCTCTGGGTCAACATGGTTACCGCGGTGACGCTCGCCATTGCCCTTTCCTTTGAACCCGCAGAGTTCGGCGTAATGAAACGGCCGCCCCGCGATCCGAAAGCATCCATTTTGGGTGGGTACTTTATCTGGAGGGTGACGTTCGTTTCCCTGCTGATTGGCGGCATCACCCTTGCGGCTTATTACTACCTGAAAGACAATGGCTACCAGCTCGAGCAGGCCCGGACTATCGCAATTAACATACTTGTTGCCGGTCAGGCGTTCTATCTGTTCAATTGTCGCTATTTACGTGAATCAGCATTCAGTACCGGATTCTTAGACAACAAAGTGGCTTTAGGAGCGGTTGGTGCGCTGGTGCTTTTTCAACTTGTCTTTGTTTATGCGCCCTTCATGAATGCATGGTTTGGAACAGAGCCAATTCCGCTTAGCTACTGGAGCTGGGCTCTGGCTGGCGGTTTAGCTGTTTTTGTTCTGGTTGAAGTCGAAAAGCTGGTTTTCAGACAGCTTGATAAGCGATAGTACCAACTTTACTCAGACTGGTTAGCGCACTTTTTTTCGATATATTAATTCGAATCAAAAAACGCTAACCAGATCCTGATTTATGTTTTTAAAGCGACTGTGCGCACTTGCGACACTATTTTTAGTAAGCGGATCCATGCTCTTTGCGCAGGATTCTCAAAACGAACTCTATTTCCTCTCACACCCGGCACCATCACCCGATGGAAACAGCGTAATCTTTACTTTCGAGGGTGATCTGTGGAGAGTCAGTTCGGATGGTGGTCAGGCCTCACGGCTTACGGGAATGGCCGGCGAAGAAACTCATGCGCGATTCTCTCCCGACGGTCGCCACATTGCGTTTTCAGCTTCTCAGGACGGCACCACCAGCGTGTACACCATGCCTGTAGAAGGCGGTGACATCACCCGGTTAACATGGCACGACGGAAGCAATCTGGTGAACTCCTGGTCGTGGGATTCCCAGTCGGTTCGCTTTTCATCCGACCGCTACAACTACATCGATTCGTATGAAGTTGGCATTAATGGAAGCACGCCGAAACGATTGATTAACGATCACTTTTTTAATCTGCCTCACGATATAGCAGAGCATCCCGAGACCGGCGATTTCTACTTCACCGATACATGGGAGAGCTTTCGGTTTTATGAGCGCAAACGCTACCGCGGGCCTTTTAATCCGGTTATCCGTTCATATAATCCTTACACGGATACTTATACTGAGCACACCACGCACGATGGCAAAAACATGTGGCCATCAATTGATAAGAATGGCGTGGTTTACTACGTTTCCGATGAGTACAACAACGAGTATAACCTATACCGCCTGGCCGACGGAGAGCCCGAGCAGCTCACTTCTTTTGATCATTCAATTAAGTATCCTCAGGTCAGTGCCGACGGCTCGACAGTGGTTTTCGAAAAGAATTACCAGCTATGGAAGTACGATGTTTCGAGCGGTGAATCCACCCTCATTCCCGTTTTCCTGAACCGCAACCCTACCCTTCAGCTTCCGGTTTCATTTTCAACCACGGCCAGCATTACGGGTTTCGACGTCTCACCCGATAACAAAAAGCTGGCTTTTATTTCAAGGGGTGAACTTTTCGTATCTGATACCAACGGTGAATTTGTGCGGCAAATGCCAACGCACACTGGCGAACGCGTTAGCGAAGTCATTTGGGTAAGCGATGATGAGCTCATGTACACGCAAACGTGGCGCGGATACCACAATTTGTTTATGATACGAGCCACCGGCGACGGTCCCGAAAGACAAATAACCGAGCTGGAAATGCACCATCGAAATCTGACGCCATCACCGGAAAAGAACCGCGTGGCCTATATTCGGGGCCGAAACGATGTAATGAGTTTCAATATTCAATCGGTTAGCAGTACCATGCTGCATCAGGATGAGCTTTGGAGCTTCAGAAATCAAAGCCTGAACTGGTCGCCGGACGGCCGCTTTCTGGCATTCAACGCCTATCGCTTCTTTGAGCGCGATATTCTGGTTTATGATTTCGACGAATCTGATGTCTTCAACCTTACGCAAACCGGCGTAACCGAAAACGCGCCATTCTTCTCGCCTGATGGGAAATATCTGTACTTCAACACCGATCGGATTCAGCCGGTTTACCCTATGGGCACAAGCGATTCAAATATCTGGCGTATGGCGCTAACCACCCAGCAGCGCCCTGTCAGGCTGGAGGAATTCGACTCCCTTTTCACAAGTGATGAAGATGAGAATGATAATGGTGATGAGCCTGAGGTTTCTGTATTAATCGAATACGAAGAACTTCACCGCCGCTGGGAGCAGATAACGAGTCATAATGGTTCCCAGGCCGGGCCGTTCGTAATTACTGACGGTAAAAAACACACGATTGTTTATGGCTCAGCCCACGATGCACAGGGCCCGTCTCTTTGGAAAACCGTTATTGAGCCTTTCAAGTCTCCGGTCACGTCGAAATTTGAAGACGTGCGGACAATGAGTACCAACATCAAAAGTGCCAACGGTTCGTATTATCTTCTGATTGGTGGTACGATTCATTCGCTCAATATCGGAGCTGGCAGCAGTTCGGCTATTAGAATTCAGCACAGCTTCAGCCGCGATTTAAAAAGTGAGTTTCATCAGATTTTCCACGAAACATGGGCGAACCTGGAAGAGAATTTCTATGATGAGGATTTCCATGGCCGCGACTGGCGTGCGCTTCGCAGTCATTATGCGCAGTTTCTTCCGTTTATAAACAGCCGAAGCGATCTCCGGACTCTCACCAACGACATGCTGGGAGAGCTCAATTCATCGCATATGGGCTTCAGCTCAAGTGGGGCTGAAGAGTCTTTGTACTATACCTCCACTTCACTGGGGACCGGCATTGTATTTAAGAATGATGATCCCTTTGTATTCGACCGCATCATTAAGGGATCAAATGCGGAACTTTTTGGTCTCAGCGAGGAACTTGAGCAGGGTGATGTGCTCCGTGCCGTTAACGGTAACCGGGTAGATTTCGAGTCGAACAGGGAGCGTTATTTTAGCAGTCCCGGTGGGAATCAGGAGCTCGAACTCACTTTTATGCGGGGGCGTGCTGAATTTACCCTGAGGCTTGAATCACAAACTTCTGCATCGGTAAGAAACCTTCTTTACGATGAATGGATGCACGCCCGCCAGAATATCGTAGACGAGCAGAGTAACCGCAGCATTGCATACATCCATATGAAAAATATGGGGGGCGGCGAGCTGCGCCATTTCCAGCAGGAGCTCGCCCGACAGTTTGTGCACCGCGACGGGCTGATTCTCGACTTGCGCTACAACCGGGGCGGGAATGTACACGATGAGGTAATTAATGCCCTCAGCCGGCAGACCTATCTCAACTGGCAATATCGCGGTGGTGAGCGAACGGGTCAGCCAAACTTCGCGCCTTCCGATAAGCCCATTGTAGTGCTCATCAACGAGCAGAGCCTCAGTGATGCCGAGATGGCTGCTGCGGGCCTCAGAGAGCTCGGCATAGGCACGCTTATAGGCATGCCGACCTACCGCTGGATCATCTTCACCACGGCCATGTCGCTGGTCGACGGCTCATCGCACCGCTTGCCGGGCTGGGGCGTCTACACGTTCGATGATGACAACCTCGAGCTAACTGGGGTAGAACCTGAAATTGAGGTCCGGAATACGTTCCATGATCTGCTTAATGACCTCGACCCTCAACTGGATGAAGCTATTCGTTATATCATGAATCAGCGGGAATAACACATCAAAGTTTTAGCACAAAAAAAAGGCTTCACCCAAATCAGGTGAAGCCTTTTTTGTTTATCAGTATATACTAATGATGCTATCCTGTGTACGCAGGGGCCTCGACCCCGGCCGCTTCAAGCATAAGATCAAACAGATCGGTATTTCGTGTGAACGCACCAATCGAGCTGCTTCCCGGCCCGGCAACGGCTAACTCCACGTAATCGGCCGTGTGTACGCTTCCCGTAAACGCAATACTCGTATGGTTCGACATGATGTCGCCAAGCACGTTTGCAGGTCTTTCCTTCATTTGGTAGGCAGCGCGAAAATTGCCACGAAGAGCATCATAGAGCATTTGCGCATGGGCACGTTCCACTTCAATACCGGTTGCTGTACCAATCCTTGACCTGATGTCAGAAATAGAGGAAGAGTCATTTAGCTCGCTCATGATCCAGTTGTTCGTGTAGGTAAACGACTGAAGCTTATCGAAATTAGGTACAGAATCATCATAGCGTGATCCAGCGGCGTTCAAAGCAGGGTTAGCGTTACCATGGTCAGTAGTGATAATCACCAGCGTTTCATCCGGGTGCTCTTCGTAAAAATCGAAAGCTACTTTAATCGCTTCATCAAAAGCCAGCTGATCGTACACCAAACCTGTTCCGTCCATTGTGTGCGCAGCGTGGTCTACACGGCCGCCTTCAATTTGCATAATGAAACCATCTCCTGACGCGTACAAGTTATCAATGGCGTATTTCGACATCTCAGCAAGTGTTGGTACGTTTTCGGCCAGGTCTGGCGTGTTGGCGTGATCCAGCGAATACGGCAGGTGATGATCGGTAAATACACCAAGCGTTCTTTCGAAGCCGTTAACAGATCCCAACTCTCCCTTTGTCCGCGCAACTTTATACCCTTTATCGGCAAAGGCAGCATACATATCGCGGCCATCTTCGCGCCGATCCGGACTGAAATGAATATTTCCTCCACCTAAAAGGATGTCGAACTCACGCTCGTAATACTGCTGCGCAATTTCATCTTCCATACCCCTCCTTGGTACATTTGCGGAGAAACCTGCTGGTGTGGCATGTGTAACTTTTGTTGTGGTAACCAGGCCAGTTTTCCGGCCGGCACTTTTAAAAATTGGCAGAATCGGCTCGAACTCTGTGCCGTCCTCGGCCATATTTACGTTGCCGTTGTAGATACGTTGCCCGCACCCCCATGATGAAGCTGCAGCGGCGGAATCCGGTACGTTAGAGTTACCCGTCGTCATATCCATAAGCCCGCGCGTTACTTTCCCTTCTTCGTAGAGAGAAATCCATTTAGATGGGCGGCCGTGCATGCGACGGCTCATAAGATCGGCCATTTGCAGGGTTCCATGGCTCATCCCGTCGGACACTAAAAAGATAATGTACTTGGCTTTCCCCGAATAGTTCTGACCATTTCGCCCGGCTGCACTTCCATCAGCGCAGGAAGTTACCAGACCGCCGGTACCTGCAATAAGACCGCCAAGTGCACCAAACTTAAGGAAGTCCCGGCGATTAAAACCTGATGATGATTTATTATTCGAATCGTTTGACATCACATATATATTAAATTCCGGTTGGTTTCGTCGGTCAAATATATGTTATATGAGCCAGTTTTGTATTAATAAATAGTAAAACAAGTACGACCGAAACTACTTTTTATACACTGATGTGAACCGGACAAAAAAAAGCCTGTTTCAAAAAATGAAACAGGCTTTCGGAAAATGAAGTGAAAGGCGTTGCTAAACCTATTCTGCCTTTCTGTTTTTGCGAAATTTATTGAGTGCATATGCACCGCCAGCGGCAGCAAGTAAACCAAGACCACCATCGATAGGCACGGGATCAGGTTCTCCGGGAAACCCGGGAGGCTGACTTAGAGCATCCGCCGCGAACTCCGGCATTAGGGTAATTGCGAAGATGATAACTGTTGCAGTAAATATAGTAACGAGCTTCTTCATCGGGTATGAAATTGGTTTTGTGAAATTTATAATGCAAAAATATTTAAACGAACCATCGATTGCAAATGCAATCTAACAAATAATGCGTTTATTTTTATCAAATGTCTCAAAAAGCCAAACACTTTATTTTTCGCACGTTAGAACCCCATTTAGATAATCTGCCCGTTGGAAAAACAGGCAGATTATCTAGCCGGTAATGAATTACTCGGTAAAACCGCCTGATGTCATTTTAATCGGGTCGAGTGCTTTATCGAGTTCCGCTTCACTTAAGTCCGTCATTTCGAGAGCCACATCCTTGAGTGCACGGTCTTCCGCGAAAGCTTTCTTCGCAATTTTAGCCGCAAGATCGTAGCCAATAATAGGATTAAGGGCTGTAACCAATATTGGGTTTTTAGAGACTTTTTCAGCAATTAGCGCCTCACGGACAACAATTTTGGATACCGATAATTCCGCGAAGTTTGCTGCTCCGTTAGCAAGAAGGCGAATGGATTGCAGCAGGTTATACGCTACTACCGGCAGCATTACGTTTAGTTCAAAATTTCCGTTAATACCTGATATACTAATGGCCGTATCATTGCCGATTACCTGAGCACAGATCATGTTCGTTGATTCTTCAATCACCGGATTTACTTTACCAGGCATAATAGATGAGCCCGGCTGCAGGGCCGCCAGCTGAATTTCACCGATACCGCTGTTAGGTCCGGAGTTCATCCATCTCAGATCGTTGGAGATTTTCATCATGCTTACGGCAATAGTTTTTAGCTGCCCGCTAAAATCTACAGGTGCATCGACGGTTGCCTGAGCTTCGAAATGGTTCACGGCCTCACGAAACTTAAATCCAGTATATTCGGACAATTTATCTGCTACTTTTCGGCCAAAATCTTTGTGGGTATTAATTCCGGTCCCGACCGCCGTTCCGCCCTGGGGCAGCTCAAGCAAACGTGGAAGTGCAGTTTTAACCCGCTCAATACCAAGCTCCAGCTGGCGTGCATAGCCACCAAACTCCTGCTCAATAGTTACAGGCATAGCGTCCATAAGGTGAGTCCGCCCGGTTTTAACCACATGCGCATACTCTTTACCTTTAGCAAGGAATGCATCATGAAGTGTTTTGAGAGACGGAATAAGGCTGGAATTCGCTGATATAACAGCTGCAACCCGTATAGCCGTAGGAATAACGTCGTTTGAACTCTGACCGAAATTTACATGGTCGTTAGGATGCACCTTTTTGTCGGTGATGCCTTTTTCTTTTAAAATCTGATTGGCACGGTTAGAAACCACCTCATTCGTATTCATATTGGTTGAGGTACCCGACCCTGTTTGAAATATATCCAGGGGGAAATGCTCATTAAGCGTACCTGTTACAATTTCGTCGCAAGCCAGAGAAATAGCCTCTGCGAGATCTTTATCTACTAAACCAAGTTCACTGTTTACTTCTGCACAAGCTTTTTTTATGTACCCTACCGCCTGTATAAACTCTGAACTAAACCGAATACCGCTGATAGGAAAATTTTCGACAGCACGCTGAGTTTGTGCCGAGTATAATGCTCCGGCGGGCACTTTAATTTCGCCCATGGAGTCTTTTTCGATTCTATAATCGCTCATTGTAATAACTCGTTTTTTGCTCCTTCCGGAGCGTTAATGTTAATTTCGAGATCAATCTTTGGTCATCTGTATTAATATCCCAATTATGGCCCTGTGATCTCATCTTATTTGTTTCTAATGGTATTTGAATATCAAGGTTAAGATACGGAATTAAGGACTTTTACTGAAAAAATGCTTTCAGAAAGCAGCCGGTTTTGAGATGTCTGATGGGAGTGAAATTTTTCCCAGACGGATTAACTTATCCGGAGCAAATATGGGCAAGCCTGTTGTAAATAGAGTACAAAAGCCTAAATAGGCAAACAGCTGTGCTTCCTTATGATCCGCAGAACCTCCCTTTTCATCAATATTATATACAGGGTAACGCAGTTCTTTTTTTAGCAAATTTATGAGGTGATGGTTTCTCACCCCGCCACCGCTCACAATAATGTCTGCTTTTTCACCTGATGGAACATGCTTACGAATACAATCGGATATGGTTTTTGCGCTCAGGGCTGCTAACGTAGCCATCAGATCTTTTGATGAGGGCTGGTCGAGTCCCGCTTTTGTAAGTACCCGCATCACCCAGTTCAGGTTAAACAACTCCGGGCCGGTAGATTTTGGAAACGGACGTTTGAAGTAGGGATTATCGGCCAGAATTTCCAGCAGGTGTTCATCAACCTTTCCCAAAGCTGCTATTTTGCCGCCTTCGTCATATTTCATTCCGTCCTTAATTTCTGACGCCAGCTGATCCATGATTTTATTACCAGGACCCGTGTCGCCATACACAATTTCATGAAGCTCATGTTCCGGCTGGACAATCGTGATATTAGCTATTCCGCCAATATTGAGCAGTACTCTTGTCTTCGAATCATCCCTGAAATAGGCATGATCAAACAATGGTGCCAGAGGTGCCCCCTCCCCGCCTGCGGCTATATGGCGGGCTCGGAAATCACTCACTACAGCCATACCCGTAAGCTCCGATAATAAATCGGAATCTGTAGATTGATATGTACAAACCATGGGATGCGGAATAGAGACGCGGTTGTGGTATAGCGTTTGACCGTGAGACGCAATGAAACAAACCTCTTCGCGTGCTATGTACCATTCGGATAGCTTATCAAGCAGGGATTCGGCGGTAAAAGCGGCCAGATTTTGGCCAAGTATCAAAACCTCTTCCAGATCGGCTTTTTTTTCGAAGCTATGAAGCTTTAGTTTTTTTTGAAGCTTTTCCGGAAATGGTATTGTTGTTCCTTCGAGCAGTTTTATAACCGGTCTCACAGGTTCAACAGGACTGAACTCAAATCTGCACAATACCATATCCAGCCCATCCTGGGAAGTGCCAGACTGAATCCCGATACCCAGAATGCCGGTTCCGGATTTGGCTTGATACAAAGGTTTGTTAAAGAAAAACGACATCCAATTTTCGTCCTTTAAATCCGTAATTTAGACATTAGTGATTACATCACACTCCAAGCTAAGAATAAACATTAAATAAAGAGACGTATGGAAGAAGAAATTTCAGTAGACGAACTTGCCCGTGAAATGGCCGCCGTTTTCGGAACAAAAGAATACCAGATTACCATAGACAGCTTTCGCGAAATCCTTTACATTCGTATAAAAGGTTTGTCTTCTTTCACAGATGACAAGATAAATGAGCTGGCAAGCCCCCTTCTGGACGAAATCGAGTCTGATTTTGAAGAAATAATCCTTCTTGATTTGGATTAAACACTGTTTTCTTATTACAGCTAAAAAAACAGCCAAAAACCCGCTTTTTTTAACTCAATTAACAATTAATTCATACTAATTGTCTGAAATGTTCGTATATTAAACAAGTGATTGAAACAGCGGGGTTAACTAAAGTATTATTAAACCTTACTCCACTGCATCGCAATCGTTCTTATTTTAGTATTTTTTATATTCTGACAACCTTCGCACAAACTATTAAAAAACATTTATTTCCCCGGAGGTAACAAATGAACACGAATCTGACCATCCGCAAAAACAATCTTCACGATTTCGACCGCTATCACAGCAACTGGAACCGCATAATCAGAAACTATATTCGTTCTTTTTTCAGTGCGATTTTCAGAATAAAGTAGCAAAGACCTTTCATACGATAGATATGTTAGATTAGATTGATTCATAAGATTAGTTGTTAGTTATGTTTGGGAGCCCCGGTCATGGAAATTGGCCGGGGTTTTTTTTTGCCTTTTTATCCAAGACACAGTTTCCATAATTATGCAAACTCGCAATTCATGGTATTGAGCTTTAGCAGCAAATTAAATTCAAATCGCACTATGGATGAACCGTTGGTGTTATGTATTTTAGGAAGCTTATCATTAATCACTTATTTCAACTCCTCCGCAGCCTGTCTGCAACTTCTCCAATATGAAAGCATTTAAATTTCTGCTGATATTTTTCTTCGTAACCGTTGGCATTCTTGGAATGGTAATTGGTTTAAACTGGACCGCTTTTAAAGTTGTTTTTTCCGATCCCGAAACTTTCTCTGAAGGTTCTGAATGGATTGAGACTACCTATTCGCTTGCTGGGCTTGTAGAATATATCGAAGCCAACCCCCAGCACGTTTCACTGGTTTCTTTAAACCTAACCAATCCAGAAGAGTCTATTCTTTATAACGAGCATGAACCCAGGGTGATGGGAGCCCTTAGCAATATTTTCCTGCTTATGGAGTTCGAGCGCCAGCGTGAATCCGGAGAGCTTAATCCCGATCAGCTAATTAATAAGCATGATATCGATGCTTTTGTAGTTCCAAGCTGGTATGAAAATGCGTATCGAAACGCAATGCGCCATGTCGAAGCCGAAAACAATCAAATTCGGCTTGAAGATTTACTCCCTCTGGTAAGCCAGCATTATAGCCAGGCAGTGTCTGACTGGATGTTTTTTTTCCTGGGGCCAGAGAACGTAAATGCGCTTGTTGATTCGCTCGGCCAAGGTGCTGTTGAACCATGGATACCAGGATCCGGAATACAGCTGGCAGTAACAATGCGAGACGACGAACTGAGCGTTCGTGAGGCAATTGCTCGGCTCAAAGAGCTTCCAATAAACGAGCGAGCTCAGTATTTTTATGATTCCAGCCTCAGGTTTGCTCAAGACGAAACAATACGGAATGAAGTTCGCGAACGCACCCGCCCAATAAGAGAACGTCTTTTAGCAGACGAACGCGCTATCCATGGGCTGCTTAGCAAAGCCGAACCATTGCGCCTTACCGAAATAATGGCCATGATTTACCAGAACGAGTTCCTGAGTACAGAAGCAAGTCAGCGTATTTTAAGCCTGTTCGCATGGGCATACGAAGATCCAGTAGTGCGGCAACATTCCAGTGATTATGGTGCGCTTTTCGACAGTCGCCTGAGTTACCTTACCGGTATGGATGCTGGCACCTCTGCCTATACAGGCGAGTCTTTTGCCCAAACGCTGTTTTTCGATAATCTGCCTGTAGCATTCTACATGCATATGTCGAGTAATTATATGAATCAGGATTTGCAGCGGAGGCTCATATACGATCCGGAGCTTCGCAGAATCAGTACTCTGGCTTCACAACAGCAGTTAACACCGAATAACTGATTCCCTTTGTGTATCTTATAATTAAATGAACAACTGAAATTCAAACCCAAATTTAACGGAGTCCACTTATATGAGATCTAAGCTTACGCCAAAATTCAGAAAAAGCGTCTCGGATTATGTTGAGGAAATAAAAAAAGCCAATAGACTAAAGAGTTCATCAACAGTAACAGATACTTTTCCTACCATTACTATTTCGCGTGAATTCGGATGCGAAGGTTTCCCTCTGGCAAATGCAATCATCAGAAAGCTTTCCAGACCCAACATGGACTGGGAGCTATACAGCCGGGATTTAATCAGCTCGATAACTGATGAGACCGATTTACTTGCTGAACTCTACGACAAGGAAGAAGAGAAAAACAGGAACAAAATAGTCCAGGACCTGCAGGAATTACTTAATGTGGCTCCTTCAGATTTCACCCGCTATAAAAATCTCGCTCAAAATGTGCGGCTGATTGGGGAACAGGGACGCGCTGTAATTGTAGGTTCAGGCGCTTCCATTCTGGCACAAAAAGAAAATAATTTCTTCAACGTACGCATCACAGGCAGCTTCGATTTTCGTGTATCCCGCATGGAGCAGGAGCTCGGCGTGAGCCGTTATGAAGCTGAAAAGATTGTGAGCGAACAGAGCAGTAAGCGTATTGAGTTTACACAAAAGTTTTCAAGACAGGAAGTTTCTGATCCCGCGCTGTACCATATCGTTTTCAGAAACGACCACTTCAATGCAGAACAAATGGCCGATTTGATAGTTGAAGCCATGAAAAAGATTAACATGCTCTAAAATAGTGGCCAACATTATAACTGAGGCCGGCAGCCTAGCTTCCGGTCTCTTTTTTTCATCCCCCTCTCTGCCTCACAGCGAAATACACCAATCAGAAAACTGACGTTCAACAACGATGAAAGCAATCAATCTCACCCATTTAGTCTGGCTTATTCCTGCCGCCCTTCTCGTTCTTATGATACAGCAAGGTGCCGTTTATTACGGAATCAACAAAACTTTTGAACAGGGTGAAGTACACACAGCCAATATTACCGATTTCAGAATTAAACAGATTGCCGCTCAGACCAATGGTTATGTAGATTTGCAGTTTATAGATAATTCGGGAAATGACGTTCGCGAACGCCTTAGCCTCCACGCACAACATGCTTCCAGGCTTATTGGCAGTAATGAAGTCGATATACGCTATATGCCTGGATCCACGTATGATATCGTTATGATAGATACGTTTGATTACCATCGGAAAACAGTTCTCATAAACATTGCTGTCGTATTTTTCTCCCTTGTGGTCCTGACGGGTGTAAGTATTTTTGGTAGCCGATATGCCATCCGGAAAAAGAAACTCCAAAAAGAAAACGGCGGCAATGATGCCCTCAACCTAGAGTACCTAAACTCACCTTCCGCATGAATATCGAATACGGCACACTTTACCTTATTCCGACGCCGCTCGGTAAGAATCACGTTAATACATCCATACCACAGCACGTGATCGATATCGTGCATCGGCTGGATCATTTTGCGGTGGAGAATATCAGGCAGTCTGTTTCATTTCTGCAGTGGGTAAAACATCCCAAAGAAGATTTCGAGCTTACTTTTTACCCGCTTTCTAAACGGACGAACGATTTGCAGCAACAGGAATACATCACTCTGCTTATGAACGGTATCGATATCGGAATCCTTACCGATGCCGGCTGCCCTGGCGTTGCCGATCCCGGTGCGGGTCTTGTTCGTAAAGCTCATCATTTTGGGATTCCTGTAGAGCCCCTTACCGGGCCGGCTTCACCTATTCTGGCTCTTATGGGATCGGGCCTCGGTGGGCAAAAATTCGGATTCAGCGGGTATTTGCCCATGAAGCCAACCTATCGGGACGAAGTTATGAAAGATCTCGAAGCCCGGTCAGCTGACCACGGATCTACCGAAATGTTTATGGAAACGCCGCACAGAAACATAGATACTTTTAAAGCTGCACTCCGGACACTGCAAAATGAAACCGAGCTTTCTGTAGGAGCCAACCTTACCCTCGACGGACAGATCATAGACACAAAAGCCGTTTCGGAATGGAAGCACACTCCCCTACCGGCATTAGATAAAATCCCTGCAATTTTCTCAATTAAAGCAGCTGAAAAGCCTAAAGTAGACATTAATCGGAAAGCAGTTAAGAAAAAGTTCAGCAGATAACTGCTAAACAGGACTACTGATTATTTACTGCATTATTTTGTTTGTATAAATAAAAAAAGCGGGCTGCCTGTCATGGCAACCCGCTTGTGTTCAAACTTTTCATCTACTAACTAACTACTACTAACTCTATCAACTAAGGTCTTGCTATTTGTGAAGCTCGGGCCGTTCTGGTGCCAGACTCCAGTGCTCAGGAGAGCGCCACAGGCCGGATACGAGCAGTTCACGCATGAAGAGTATTTCTTTAGGCAGCTTGTTATACAGCTTGCTGAAAAGCTCCTCATGTCCCAGAAGTTCTTCTTTCCAGACTTCTGTATCTATATCCATTACTTTGTTAAAGTCTTCTTCACTGAAATCCAGACCTCTCCAGTCCAGATCTTCATAACGTGGCATCCAGCCCAGCGGGCTTTCCACAGCTGAAGTTCTTCCTTTAACTCTTTCAACAACCCAGCGAAGAACTCGCATGTTTTCGCCAAATCCAGGCCATGCGAACTTGCCGTCTTCATCCTTGCGGAACCAGTTTACGCCAAAGATACGAGGCGGGTTCGGAATCTCGCGGCCAATCTGCAGCCAGTGGTTGATGTAATCTCCCATGTGATAACCTGCAAAAGGAAGCTGTGCGAACGGATCGCGACGAACTTTGCCCATTTGTCCGAAAGCGGCGGCAGTCATTTCTGAGCCCATTGTTGCGGCCAGATATACGCCGAAGTTCCAGTTGAAGGCCTGATACACGAGAGGTACTGCGGTAGCGCGTCGTCCACCGAAAATAAATGCGCTGATTGGCACTCCTTTGGGGTCTTCCCATGCCGGATCAATCGACGGGCACTGAGCGGCCGGAGCCGTAAAGCGTGCGTTAGGGTGAGCAGCTGGTTTACCGCTTTTCGGATCGTAGCGGTTACCCTGCCAGTCGGTGAGATTGGCCGGTGCTTCCTTGGTTTTCTCTTCCCACCATACTTCGCCGTCGTCGGTAATGGCACAGTTGGTATAAATTGTGTTAGAGCGGATTGAAGCCATTGCGTTCGGGTTTGTCTTTTCGTTCGTACCCGGCGCAACACCGAAGAAACCTGCTTCGGGGTTTATCGCATATAGCTGCCCGTCTTCACCTGGCTTAATCCAGGCGATATCGTCGCCAATTGTTGTTACTTTCCAGCCTTCCATTTCTTTAGGCGGA